>Ga0209720_1000843_pt1 | contig 29493 bp, 31 predicted proteins | sample AD_JPNMR3_MetaG_FD_184426 | JGI IMG/M metagenome (GOLD analysis project Ga0209720, IMG submission 184426) | Active sludge microbial communities of municipal wastewater-treating anaerobic digesters from Japan - AD_JPNMR3_MetaG (SPAdes) (version 2) | ecosystem: Engineered > Bioreactor > Anaerobic...
GAAATGCCGATAAACAAAGCATCTAGGTTTTCGGGTTGTGTCCATTCGGGGCGTTTACTGTACAATCCAAGGCCGTGAGCTCAAGGCCCTTTTCCCGGGCCCGCTCCAGCAGCTCTTCAGCCGTGCTGCACTGCCGCGCCCCTTTTTCATCCAAGCAATCGAAAAGCGCCCGCAGATCCACAGAGCACACCTCCCACGATGCTTGTGCAATCATTACTTCCATTACGAACAGGCCCGCACAGATCCTCCCGGCTTGCCGGTAACCCTTGGTGACCTTTTGACAGGAAAAGACCGGAGGCGCGATCCGGTCTTCTCCTGTCTTGTTCTCTTGTGTACGGTTTAAGGGAGGGGCGCCAGCCCCGCGGCGGTAATGGCCTGACCCACCCGGCGGTCACTCTCTCCCGGCAGGTGGAACTGGATGTGGGCCAGCTCGGGGAACTCAACCTTGAGAACCTCTGCGGCCCCTTGCTGGATGAGGACCCCGCCCCGGCCTGAGGTTACCCGGCCCAGGATGAGCACATGCTTGATGTCGTAAAAATCCGCGTAGTGGGCAGCCGCATAGCCCAGGTAGCGCCCGATGCTGGCGAAGATCCTCTCCGCACCTGGGTGACCTTCCGCCAGGAGCTTCTGCACCGCGCTGAGCTTCTCCGCGGGAGTAAGGGCTGGATCCAGCTCGATGCCCGCGGATGGCGCCAGCTTGATCACGGCGTCCTGGGAGAAATATTTGACGCCGCAGCCGTAGTCCCCCGACCATTCATCAACCATAGCTTCAGGATTGTAATCCACGGGGACGAAGGCCAGTTCGTTCAGCCAGCCGGTGAGGGAACCTGAAGCGTCCACGTAACCGGCTGCTTCACTGGTACCCATGGCAATACCCAAGACCCGGGTGTCCTCCAGGGCCGCCGCCCCGGCTAGGGCCGTTACATCGCCATCGTTGCGGACCACCAAAGGGACATCCCCCAGCTCCTTGGCCACCCGCAGGTAGATGTCCTTCACCTTGGCGTCGAACAGGTCCCGGGGCACCTTGAGGAACAGCGAAGCAACCATGGTGCGGTTGTTGATATAGATCCCCGCGGAGCTCACGCCCAGGGCATCCACCCGGGGCAGGTGCTCAGCCGCCCGCTTCACCGAATCCATGATGCCGGCAAAGTGGTAGTCGGGGTCTTCCATCAGTTTAGGGTGCCAGACCGTTTCATCGGCAAAGACCACTTCTCCGTCCTTCACCGCGGCCACCTTGCGGTCGCTGCCGCCGGCGTCAAAGCCGATGCGGCATCCCTGGAAATGCCCGCCCACCTTTTCCGTCTCCTCGCAGGGCTGGGGCACTTCGTCGTAGGGCACGATTTCCACGGTAAAGGGCCGTTCGTAGACGCCGGCCATGAACTCCTGGTCAAAGGCCCGTACCCCTCCGGGGCCGTAGGCCTGCCGAAGTCTTTCCCCCAGCTCAGGCGAACCGCCTACGATAATCTTCCACCCGCCCCTCATCCAGAGCAGGCATTTCACCAGGCGTTCCACATAAAGCCAGTTAGCCTCATCCCATTCAGGTTTCTGCCCTGAGGGGAAAAGGTGCGTTTTGTAGACGGAAACCTGCCCCCCATCCCGCTCCAGGGCAACGGCAAAGGGAACCCCCTGCCCCGATTCCTCCACAGCCCGGAGAAAAGCCCTGTTCCACAGGTAAGCGGGGCGGAATCCCGGGTCTAATTCGGGCCCCAAGCGCGGCACTGCCGCCCGGTGCAAAGCGTTGATCATCTCCATCTCCCTCCGCAGCAAAGTTTTAGTTCTCAACCTCTTGAATGCTTTTCTCCTCCCGCGGCCAATTCCCTTGTCCCAGGGACATCCGCTTCCTGCCTAACCCGCTAGGTAACCGAGGAGCGTGTGGAGGCCGAACACCGCCCCAAAGACGATGGGCTGGTGGATCAGATAGATCAGCAGGGAGTGGCGGCCCAGCAGTCTGATGAAGGCTGCGCCGGGCAGGGCGTTCACTCTCTCCAGGGCCAGCAGAGGGAAGCGCCGCTGACCCCCTGGATAAAGCAGCGACCCCAGCCAGATGCCCAGCAAAATCACGCCCAACCAGGGCAGGAGGGGGTAGTAATCGGCCATAGCCAGATTTATTTCGCCGATCCCCAGCGGCAGCAGCCACCAGCCGCTAACCGGGAGAGCCGCAAGCCACCGGGTGGCCAAAATGATAGCCAGGCCGCAGATCCCTGCCAGAAGGGGCCGGGGCAGAAAGAGCGGCGCCAAGATGATTGCCGTGCCGATCAAGTGGAGAATGCCGAAAAAGATGGGCATGTCCACAGTGAAGTAGACCGCTGCAGAGACCACTCCGGCCCAGGCTAAAAGCTTCAGCCCCCGCACCACGAACTTCTTCCAGATACCTGCACGGCCGCCCTGCTTAACCGCCCGGGCGTAGCTGATGGACAGGCTGATGCCAGCCAAGAGCTGGAATGATCCGGCGATGGTCCAGGCGACAAGCAGGGGATTCTCCCCGAGCAGCTCCCAGGGAACGAGGTCGAAATAAACCAGGTCCCAGAAGAGGTGGAAGAGCACCATGGCGATGACGCTCAAGCCCCTGAACAAGTCAATTTCCGGGAACCGCCCTTGGCCTACCCTGGGCTTAGCCGCCGAGCTCAAGAGCGGCTTCATGGCCGTGGGATGGCCCGCTCGTACTGCTTGGGCCACAGCTCGGGATCGGGTTTGGCCTGGAGCACCCAGTGGGGGTTGCGCAAAAGCTCCCTACCCAGGGCCACGAAATCGGCCCGCCCGTTGGAGATGATCTCCTGGGCTAGTTCAACTGAGGTGATCAGCCCCACGGCGATGGTGGGCAGGCCCGTCGCCTGTTTGACCACCTCCGCGAAGCGCACCTGATAGCCCGGGCCCAGTTCGATGCGGGCGGAGAGGATACCACCGCTGCTGATGTCCAGTAGGTCTACACCTTTGGCCTGCAGCGCCTTGCTGATCTCCACCGTATCCTTAAGGGTCAGCCCGCCCTCCAGGTAGTCCACGGCAGAAAGGCGGACCGAGAGGGGCTTGTCTGCGGGCCATTCGGTCTGCACCGCTTCCACAATCTCCAAGAGGAAGCGCATGCGGTTTTCCAGAGAGCCCCCATATTCGTCCGTGCGCTGGTTGCTCAAAGGCGAGAGGAACTCGTGGATCAGATAACCGTGGGCGGCGTGGATCTGCAGCACATCAAATCCTGCCTCCCTGGTCCTGCGGGCAGCCTGGCGCCAGCTTTCCACAACCTCCGCGATTTCGGCGCGGCTTAGGGCATGGGGCACGGCAAAACCGGGGAAGGCGATGGCCGAAGGGGCCACCAGCTCATCGCCCCAGGCTTTGCGCCCAGCGTGGGCGAGCTGAATGCCCACCACGGAGCCATGGGCCCGGCAGATCTCCACTACCCTGCGCAGGCCCTCTATCTGGCTGTCCTCCCAGATGCCGAGGTCACGGCCGCTCAGCCGGCCCCTTTTTTCCACTGCGGTTGCCTCCAGGATGATCAGACCCACCTTCCCCACGGCACGGCTGCCGTAGTGGATCAAGTGCCAATCTGTGACCTGTCCCTCTTCCGTGGCTGAATACATGCACATGGGCGGCATGACAATGCGATTGGGGATGGTTATGCTCTTTAGTTCGAAGGGAGTAAACACAAAAAGCACCTCCTCTGCAGATTTCCCGCTAAAGAAGTATTAGCAGCCAACCGGGTTTTCCCTGCAGAGGAGGTGGAGGAATTTGGCTTGTTAGAACTCCCGGCGGGCGTAGAGCCGCCAGGAAACGAGAAACGACAAGCTGGCAACGGCGAGGACGCACCCGGCCGCCAGCGCCCCAAGGGCAGCTGGCCCCAAGCCTTCCACCCAGGCCTGCCAAGCGGGCTGTCTGCCCAAAGCGCTCTGCAGCAACGAGGCCAGGGCGAAGGAGCCCACGAAGATCAGCAGATTGAGGATCCGCGCCTTCATGTAGCCCAGGGCGAAGTAGATGGGCAGGTACAAGCTGGCCAGCCCCACCACAACGGCGGCGGCCGCAGCTGCATGATCCACCCGGACCACTGACGGTATCGTCGCCGAGCCAACCCTGGACAGCACCGGTAGGGTCACCCAGGTAAGAACAGCCACTGCCGCTACGTAGATCAAGACAGCCAGGTATTTGGCGGCCACGATCTTCCATTTGGGAATGGGCAGGCTGTTCCAGAGCCTGTCAGCATCGGCCTTTACATCCCACGCTCCGCCGTACATGACGAACATGTAGCCAACAGCGCTGATAATGGCCAGGGGCAGCTTCTCCCCCAGGCTGCTCATGGCGAAGCTGAAAAGGAGGATGTAGATCAGCGCCATGCCCAGCATCCGTTTCTGCACCAAGAGCTCCTTAAGCACCAAATTGACCATTGGCTTTCCCCCTTAAGCAGTAGAGCATGATCTCCTCCAAGTTCGGCCGGGTCAACACAGCCCGGCCCTCCGCGAGCCGCTGCACCTCTTCCTTATTCGTAACCAAGCCCTCAAAGCCGAACTGGCTTTCTTTCAGGCCCACGACATACTGTCTCAACCCACTGTCCAGAAGCGACCTCTCCCCGTTAACCAGCGCATATTCCTCCAGCAGCTCTTCCTTGGATTTGCTGAAGAGGATGCGTCCTCCGCCGATGAGGGTGACAAAATCGGCAATCTGGTCCAGGTCGGAGGTGATGTGGGAAGAGAAGAGCACCGCACGGCTTTCATCCTGGATCACATCCCGGAGAACATCCAGAAACTCCCGGCGGATCACCGGGTCCAGGCCCGAGGTGGGCTCATCCATGATCAACAACTCCGCCCGGTGGGAGAGGGCCACCACCAAGGCGTATTTCATCTTCATCCCCCGGGAAAAGGCGGAGAGCTTCTTGCGTTCCGGCAGTTCGAACAGGGACGTGTACTTCCGGTAGGCCTCCCAGTCCCAGTTCCTGTAGGCGGGCGCGATGAGCCTGGTCATCTCGGCCATGGTCAGGTTTTCGTAAAAGGGAGCCCGGTCGTAGACAAAGCCGATGCGCTGCTTGATCTCCTGCTCGTGGCGGCGGGAATCCAGGCCGAAGACTTTGATTTCACCCCCGTCCAGGCGGATCAGATTCATGATCAGCTTGATGGTGGTGGTCTTTCCGGCACCGTTGGGGCCGATAAAGCCCATGATGTACCCCGGATCCAGGGAAAAACTCACCCCTTCCAGGGTAAACCCAGGGTAGCGCTTACTCACATTGTTCAACTCGAGAATCGGTTTCATTTCCCATCCTCCAATAGGCGTTCGATAATCCTGCGCAGCTCCGCCCGGCCCACGCCCAAGAGTTCCGCGGTGCTCAGGGCCTCTTTCAGCTTCTCTTCCACCAGCTGCTCCTTGGACTCCCGCAGCCGGCCCTCATCAAAACCGGCCACAAAGGAGCCCTTACCGGGGATGGTGTAGATCAAGCCATCCTTTTCCAGCTCTTCATAGGCCCTTTTGGTGGTGATCACGCTGATCTGCAGCTCTTTGGCGAGCAGGCGGATGGAGGGCAGCGGTTGGTCGGCGGCTAGGTCTCCCCTGAGGACAGCGCCTTTGATCTGGTCCACAATCTGCTGGTAAATGGGCACTTCCCCAGTGTTGGTGATGATTATATCAATGACAACCACCCCCAATACCGTTCATATACACTATACACAGTTGGGGGAAATCTGTCAACCGGGTGATCAAAAAATCCCCCGGTTTTTTTCTGGGGGAGTAAGCAAAGATAAGTTTGAGGTAACTAACGGCGAGAAAGGAGCTTGGCCATGGCGGAGTACTACCTGAAATACGCTGGGGCGCGCTTTGTGCGCAACGCACCGCAGGAAGAGATCAACGCCTTTGTCAACAGCCTCTCCGAAGAAGAGCGCAGCTCCCTGTATAACGTGGTTAACCTCCTGGAGCAGGAGGGGCTGATCACCCTGGTTCCGGGGGACAGCACCACCATCGACCAGGACATGGAGGAGTTCCTAATCCCCAATGCCGGGGACGACTTCTAGCTGAGGTTCGCTCCTGGGCAGGACCAGGGAGATTTTGGTGCCGAAATCCTCCCGGCTGAGAACTTCCAGATGACCTCCGTGCCGTTCCGCGATCCACTTGGCGATGGACAAGCCCAGACCGGTCCCGCCGGTGGCTCTAGCCCGGGAATCGTCCGCCCGGTAGAAGCGTTCGAAAATGTGGGGCAGGTCCTCTGCGGGGATACCGATGCCCGAATCCTGCACGGTAAAACGTACATGTTCTTCCCCGGAGCTCACCATCAGGCGGATCCTGCCGCCCGCGGGAGTGTACTTAATGGCGTTGTCGATCAAAATGCGGCAGGCCTGCTTGACCAGGCCCTGATCTGCCCGCACCGGCGCGGGCTCCGCTTCCAGGCTGAACTCGTGCCCCCCGTCGATCATCTCCGTCTCCCGGTAGAGGGTCTCCGCCAGATCCGCGAGGTCAAAATGCTCTAAGTGCACCTGCATGGTCTGGTTGTCCCCCCGGGCCAAAAAGAGCAGCTTCTCCACGAGCTCCTTCATGTTGGCCGCTTCTTCTTTAAGGGCATCGATGGATTCCTGCAGCGCTTCTGGATCGTGTTTGCCCCAGCGGTCCAGAAGGTTCACATAGCCCTGGATGGCGGCAATGGGCGTGCGCAGTTCATGGGAGGCATCGGAAACAAAGCGGGCCTGCAGGCGGTAGGATTCGTTGATCCGGTCCAGCAAGCTGTTGATGGCGGTGGCCAGCCCCTTGAGCTCATCTTGGGTGCCCTCCACATCCAGGCGCGTATCCAGCCGGGCAGCATCGATCTCATCCAGCGTGCCCGCGAGGGCCTGCATCTCCGCAATGGACAGGGGCCGCTGTTCCCGGGAGAGGGTTTGGGTCTGCCGGGCCAGGTCTGAGATGGGCTTGAGCACACGCCTGATCAACTCGGCCCGGGAAGCCAGGGTGCGGATGGCGGTGACCAGCTGCCACACCAAAAGCACCAGGAACACTGTCTTCAGCACCCAAATCGCCGAAGAAAAGTGAATGATGATGGCCACAGGCAGGCCATCCACTTCCAGGTCCAGCTGGTACTGGAGATTATCCAAAACGTTGAAAAGGGGTACCTCTTCATCGTGGGGCAGCCGCACCAGGCGCCGGGCGGTTCTGGTTTCCGCGGGGAAAATGCGCTGCAGTTCCCCCGGCAAAAGGATTCCCTGGGAGGGTTCATCCAGAGGCTTTATCTCCAAACCCTGGCTGGACAGCCAGGCGCTTTCCGCCAAGGCAGGCAGGCCGTGGGCCTCCAGCTGCCGAACGGCCAAAGCCGCCTGCCGCTCCCCCAAAACGCCAAGGGTTACCGCGCTCGCGGCCAAAAAGACCACGTTGAGCATGATAAACGTGCCCACCAAGCGAAACCAGAGCTGGATATTGAGTTTGGAAACCAGGGAAAACCCGATGGTGTGAATTGTTTCCTGCTTAGTTTTCATCGCGGATCACATATCCCACGCCCCGCACCGTGGAGATCAGCTTCAGGCCGAAAGCTTCATCGATCTTGCTGCGCAGAAAGCGGATGTACACATCCACGGCGTTGGTTTCTCCTTCAAAGTCGTACCCCCAGACCCTTTCCAGGATGGTCTCCCGGGAAAGGACGATCCCCTTGTTCTCCAGGAGGTACTGGAGCAGGTCAAATTCCCGCTTAGTCAGCTCCACAGGCACGCCTCCCACGGTGACCCGGCGGCTCCAGGGATCGAGAACCACCTCCCCGGACCGCAGCACCTTCCCTTCCGCGCGGGGGCCCGCCTTACGCAGCACATTGCGGATGCGGGCTAAGAGCTCTTCAATGGCAAAGGGCTTGGTGATGTAGTCATCGGCCCCCGTATCCAGCCCGGAAACCTTGTCCATGACGCTGTCCCGGGCGGTGACCATGATCACAGGAACGGAGGATGTGCGCCTTAAGCGGCGCAGCACCTCCATCCCGCTCAAACCCGGCAGCATCACGTCCAGGAGCACCAGGTCATAGTCGCCAGATTCCGCCATCTCCAGGCCAGTGCGTCCGTGATGGGCTTTGCTCACCTCATACCCTTCGTAGGTGAGCTCCATCTCCAAGAAACGGGCGAACTTCTCCTCGTCCTCGATGATCAGAATCTTGGGTTTCATGACCGGTGCTCCCCCCAAAGCTTAGTTGTCGTTGCGCACAAACTGGTAGTGGAAGCCCAAGAACAGGCCGATGATGATCAAGGGCAGGGTGACCCAGGGTGCAAACAGCAGCAGCAGGGCCAAGACCGTCACGGGGAAACTGGCCACGTGCTCTTTGTCCTTGAGGATCTCGAAGCTGGTGGTGTTGCCCTTCTTGAGCAGGCCGCTGAAGAAGTTCCAGAATTTCTCCAGCGCTTCCTTGAAATTGTTCGTAGCCTGGCTGCTCCGCTGATCCCGGGAGCGCTCTTCCTGCTGGGGACCGCCGAGTTCCGGCCCGCCGGTGCTGCCTTCACTGCGGTAGTAGCCGCCTCCCTGCGGGGGAGGGACCTTACCGTGTTTTTCCAGGAGGATCAGGGCGTCCAGCAGGTCTCCGCCGGCCTGTTCCAAGGCTTCCCTGGCCTCGTCATAGGTTACTTGTGCCCGTTCCCGCAGCTTTTCAATCTTTTCCAGTCTTTCCATTTCCATCTGTTTGCTCCCTCCTGTAATCTTGATGGCTTGATTGTACTGGGAGGGACTTTAAGCCCAATTTGAGCCACATTAAAATCAGATTAAAAAGCGCCTAAACTGGCCCCGGCCGGGGGCGCAGGTGCTAGAACGGGAAATCGTAGTCCAGATCGAGTTCTTCCACAAGTTCCTTGATTTCCTTCTGCAGGCTTTCATTAATGGGCACTCCGTGGGCCATGCGCTCCTGGCAGACCAGATATTCCTTCTCGCCAGCTGTGTAGATGCGCTCGCGGCCGGGAGCCTTCTTGGACGCCCGCAGGGCCCGCAGGATGTCCCCTGTGGTCTTTTTGAACTCGTCCAGGCTGGTAAAGGCCTCAATGTTGATGGCGATGAAGAAGTGACCCAGCGCGTGGGGCACCTTCTTGCCATCCCGCATACCGGAAAGGGCGTGGAGGAAGGCGCCTCCCTGGAGCGAAGCGGACAAGATTTCCACCACCGTGGCGTAGCCGTAACCCTTGTGGCTGCCCGTTTCCTCCAAAACGCCGCCTAAGGGCGTCAGGGCCGCCTTGCCCGCGGGCAGGTCTTTGAGGACCTGGTGGGTGTCGGTGCGGATCTTGCCTTCGTTGTCAATGACCCAGCCTGCGGGGATCTCCTGATCGCGGCGGGCATAGACCTCAATTTTGCCCCGCTGGGCCATGGAAGTGGCGCAGTCCAGGAAGAAGTGGAACTCCTCGTCCGTGGGCATGCTGAAGGTCAAGGGGTTGGTGCCCAGCATGGGCTCCACGCCAAAGGTGGGGGCGATGGATGGACGGGCATTGGTGCCGCTGATGCCGATCATGCCAGCATCTGCCGCCATGTTGGTATAGTACCCGGCGATGCCGTAGTGACTGGAGTTGCGTACGGCCACCATACCCATCCCGTACTCACGGGCTTTTTTAATGGCCAGTTCCATGGCCCGCACACCGATAACATGCCCCATGCCATGATTGCCGTCGAGAACAGCGGTGGTGGGCCCTTCCCGCACCACATCGATCTTAGTTACCGGATTGAGGATCCCGTCGCGAATGCGGGTGACATAGATGGGCTTCAGCCGGCTGATCCCGTGGGAATCAATGCCAAATTTGTCCGCTGTGATCAGCACATCGGTCACGATCTTGGCATCCTCAGGCGGGACTCCAACTTTGGTCAACACATCATACATAAACCTTTCTAGAGTTTCAACGCTGACCCGTGGATCTTGGTTCTGCGTACGCATGGGCAAACCCCTTTCGTTATTTTTTTGGTTAAGATCTTCCAGACAACTCCCGTAAATCCTCCAAGGCGCGGAAAGAGGGGCGCATACTTGTCTGTTAAGGTAGGGAAAGGCAACACCTTGTCTGACCTTGTTCACTATGGTCAGACCTTTTCATTGACACATCTTTATAACCGTGTTATTCTTAAATTAGGTTATGATATTACGTTTAACATTGTAAACAGGAGAAGAGCAATGTCCAAACGAATCCAACCGACCAAAGCAAGCAAAGCTCTTCATGAGGAAATTGCGGAAAAAATACAGGAGCAGATCCTCCGCTCCAATCTGGCCCCCGGCGACAAGCTGGACACCGAGCTGGAGCTGGCTGCCCGTTACGGCGTGAGCCGCTCCACCATCCGGCAGGCCCTGATCCAGCTGGAGAGCGCCGGCTTAATTGATCGACTCCACGGCCGGGGCACCTTTGTGGCTGACCGAAGGGCCAGCCGGCTGAATAGGGACTACAACGTCCACATTATCGTACCCTATCTGACCACCAGCTTTACCGGGCGCATCGTCATGGGTGCCCAGGAAGTGCTCTTCAAGCATGGTTATACCGTGTCCGTATCCTCCACCAACAACAGTACCGAAACGGAAGGCGAGTACCTCAAGAAGATTATCGAGCGGGGTAGTCCTGGAGTGATCATCCATGCCACCGAATCCCGCTATTACAACCCCATGGTGTTCCAGCTCCAGCAGGAAGGCATCCCCCTGGTGATGACCAGGCACTACCGGCACATGGATGTCAGCTACATCGAAGCCGACAACTACCAAGGCGGTTATGATGCCACTGAGTACCTGATCAAGCTGGGCCACCGCCATATCGGCCTGGTGACAAAGCCCCCAGGGTTTTTGGCCTCCCTGCAGGACCGCATCCAGGGTTTTCGCGATGCCATGAGCGACTACGGCCTGGTGGTAAAAAGGGAGATGATGCTCACCGACCTGCGGGACTACCGCTATGTCTATGTGGAAGACAGGACCAAAGAGCACGAGCAGCAGGTCCTCTCCGATCTGCAGGAGTTCCTCCGCAGATCTCCCCAGATGACAGCGGTGATCTGCCTTAACGACTACGCGGCCGCCGATCTGTCCCGGGCCGCCCGGGCCGTGGGGCGCCGGGTTGGCGAGGATCTGTCCATAATGGGGTTTGACAATATCGGCCTTTCGGCCAATTTGGATCCACCCATCACCACAGTCAACTGTCCCACTTACGAGATTGGCAAGGAGGCAGCCGAATCGCTTTTATACCTTATGGAACATGGAGCCCATCACAAAATCCACAAGACGCTCCCCATGGAATTGGTGCTGCGGGAGTCCTGTGCAGCGCCGCGGCATTAGGGCTTTAAGAAGTGGGACTGATCATATAAAATAGTAAAGGAGTGATAAATGGGTAAGGGGAACTAGGTAATCCGTGTCGTTGGTGCAATCAGTCGAGACTGCCATAAAAAGACAGGAGGTACTACCCGAACCATGAAAAGATTTCTAGGTGTACTGCTTGCTCTGCTGATGACGCTGTCCGTTGTCGGCCTGGCGGCTGCAGATAACCCCTATGACGTTACAGAACCCATCACCATTACCTGGTGGCATGCCCACGAAGATCAGTGGCACCCCTATCTGGAGTACATGGTCAACCGCTTCAACGAGGAGCATCCCTTGATCACCGTGGAGCCTGTCTACATCGGTAGCTACACCGAAATCAACACCCAGCTCATCGCAGCCATCGCCGCAGGCGATGTACCGGCCCTCTGTACAGCGAACACATCCTATCCGCCCAGCTACGGTGCGGCAGGTATCTGCGAGATCCTGGATCCGTATATCGAAGCTTACAACTTCCCCATTGAGGACTTCGGCGAAGGTCTGATTCTGGCCACCAGCTACGAAGGCAAGCAGATCGTACTGCCCTACCTTATTTCCACCCAGGTCATGTTCTACAACAAGACCGCCGCTGAAGCAGAAGGCATTGAAATGCCCAGGACCTTCGACGAGATGGATGCCTTCCTGGAAAAGGCCACCCTCTTCAACGAAGATGGCACAACTAAGCGCTATGGTACAGTGTTCGGCGGCTGGGACTACTGGTACTATGAGATGCTGTTCAAGAACAACGGCGTGAAGGTTATCCTCGAGGATGGCATGAGCACCGACATCAACGGCCCAGAGTCCGTCTACATCACCACCAAGATGAAAGAGTGGATCGACAAGGGTTACGCCTACTACGCCTACGGAACCGGCGCCTCCACCAACATGAGGCAGCTGTTCTGGGATGGCGGAGCGTTCAGCGTCTTCCACACCAGCTCCTTGTATGACACCTATGTACAGAACGCAGGCGACAAGTTTGAAGTGGGTATGGCCTGGCTGCCCGGCGGTGAGGATGGCGAGAGCTTCTACAGTGAGATCGGCGGCGCCACCATCCTGATCCCGGCCATCGCTCCCCAGAAGCAGAAGAACGCAGCTTGGCAGTTCATGATGTTCATGGCCAGCCCGGAGATCAACCTCTACTGGGCAGACCAAACCGGCTACTTCCCGACCCGCCGTTCGGTCATGGAGACGCCTGAGTATCAAGAGTATCTGGAACGCAAGCCGGAGATGAACAACGTCGTGTCCATGAGCAACTGGATCATGCCCCGCAACTCGCACCCGGCCTACGACACCATTGCCAACGAGTGGCGCCATGCTCTGTACCGCATCTTCAACGAGGATGCACCTATCCAGGCCACCTTGGATGAACTGGCCATGACCATCGAAGAGATCCTAGAAGACTACTAAACCTAGATTTTCTGTGAGCCCGAGGGGGAATCACCTCCCCCTCGCTCACATCTGAGGTGAATGATATGCGCAACCAGAACCATTCCACAAGACCCTATCCCACCAAAGCGGCCAGGGTGGCCTCGGTCATCCTGTTCATTTTGAGTGCCGTTTTAATCGTGGTGGGTACCTACGGCTGGCTCATGGGCGACTGGAACTTAGAGTCGCTGCGCCACATTGCCGCGGAAGTCTATGAGGCGCGCCGCGTAGCCCGTTCATTTGAACAGCCCATTACCGGAACAGTGGACTTGTTCGGCGAAGGGCGGGGCACAGTACCCCTGCGGCTGCTCAGCGGGATTATGAATAACGCCATCTTGCTCATTATTCTGGGCATCACGTTTTTGGTTAATGCAATTATGTTCCGCATCCAGCCCTGGGAACGGATGAAGGATTTCCTGTGCGTTCAGCCAGCCCTGATCTTCTTTCTCCTGTTCGTCTATTACCCAGTGGTAGACCTTGTGCGCATCAGCTTCACCGACATGCGAATGCTGGTTCCAGACCCCCAGGAGTTCATCGGGCTGAAGAACTATGAATGGCTCTTTTTCAAAACAGGTTGGACCAGGTTCAGTGAGTCCCTGTTGATTACGGTTCGCTACACTTTCTGGGAGCTGTTCATCACCCTGGTGGGCGGGCTGCTCCTGGCCCTGCTGTTTAACCGCATGACCAGGACCTTTGCCGCCATGCGGGCCATTGTGTTTATGCCCAGGTACATTGCGGTAGCCACCAGCGCCGTGGTCTTTATCTGGATTCTCCACGGCAATTACGGCATACTCAACTACGTGCTCTCCCTCTTCGGTATCAAGGGTCCCAACTGGCTGGTGCAGGCCAACACCGCCCTGGCGGGCATCTTGATCCTCACGGGCTGGCGGGTGATCGGGTATGCCATGATGATCTACCTCTCGGCCATGCAGAGCATCCCCCAGGATTACTATGAAGCCGCGGCCATCGACGGTGCCGATGCCATCCAGCGCTTCCGCCACATCACCCTGCCGATGCTCTCGCCCACCATTTTGTTCCTGTTCGTCACCACGTTCATCGCCAGCATGAAGGTGTTCCAATCTGTTGACGTGATGACCGGCGGCGGTCCGGGGACGGCCACCAATGTGGTTGTACAGTGGATTTACAACCTGTCCTTCCGTGACTTTAGAGCCGCACGTTCGGCAGCTGTTTCCGTCATCTTCTTCCTCATCCTGCTGGTGGCCACCGCGGCAACTATGCGCTGGTCCAACCGGGCAGTGAGCTACGATTCATAGAGGGGAGGCACTGCTGTGCAAGACACACTATTACTGAGAATGCGCCAAACCGGCATGTTCGATCTGCTCACGCTGCTTCTGGCCATCGCCCTGGCCTTCACGGCTCTGGGCGTCATCGGCGTGATCCAGTACAACGTGCAGATGAACAACATGCCCGAAGGCTTAACGGATTATGAAATCAGGGAGAGCCTGGGTTATTTCGCCAGATCACGCGGCAGCTTCCTCACCTACGGTCTGAGCCTGCTCATCGCCGCGGCAGCGGGCTTTGTTATCTTAGCCATCACCAGCTACCTGCGGGACAAAGTCTCTTATGGGACCAAGAACAAGATCCGCAAAATCGGCGTGGTCTTCCAGTATCTAGCTGCGGCCGTGATCACCTTAATCATCCTGTTTCCCATTTACTGGATGGTCATCTCCGCGCTGAAAACCAGCCAAGAACTGCTGCTGCCTGTGCCCACCTTGTGGCCCCGGGAATTCCAGTGGCAGAACTTCCCGGAAGTGCTCAAACGCGCACCCTTTGGCCGCTTTTTCATCAACACCATCATCAGCACGTTCTTCATCATGCTGGGCCAGTTCGTCTTCGGCATCCTGGCCGCCTACGGTTTTGCTAAGGGAAGGTTCAAGGGGCGCGATCTCATGTTCGTTTTGGTCCTGGGCGCCTTGATGGTTCCCATCCAGGTGACCTTTGTGCCCATCTACGTAATGATGTCCCGTCTGGGTTGGATCAACAGCTATCAAGGCCTCGTTGTGCCCAATCTGGTCAGCGCCTACTTTATCTTCATGATGCGCCAGTCGTTTAAGTCGGTGGATGACAGCTACCTGGATGCAGGGCGCATCGACGGCTTGGGCAGGATCGGTTTGATTATCCATGTGCTCATCCCCATGACCGCGCCTACCCTGGTGACCGTCTCCATTATCAACTTCATCAGCGGTTGGAACAGCTACTTCTGGCCCCGGATGGTCTCCACCCGTGATGAGTGGCGCACCATCGCAGTGGGTGTGGTCCGCCTGCGCCAGACCTTTGCCGGCATGGAAGTGGCCAACTACAACGAAATCATGGCCGGTGCCGTCATGGCCATTATTCCCATCGTGCTGCTGTTCTTGGTGCTGCAGAAGTACATCCTCACGGGCATGAGCCGAGCAGCCATGAAGTAGTTCCAGAGTAAGTCGGCAGCGCCCACAAGCCCCAGGGAGGTCTAAACCATGAAAAAACACATAGCCTTTCTTGTTTTAGCCTTAGTGCTGACCCTGTCCTGTACCGTGCTGGCCGAGGCGCGGGCGGATAGGTACGATCTGATCTTCGATGCATCGCAGGATGCGGGCAGGCTCACGGCACGCTTTCTGCAGCTGATTACCCGCAGCGATGACAAAAGCGGCGACTGCACCATCCTCACCTCGCCAGATGGCCAGGTGATGGTGATCGATGCCGGTAACCCCAGCACCTTCCCGGACGTGGATAGGGCCCTGAAGGCTTTGGGGATCACCCGCATCGACTACCTGGTGGCTTCCCATCCCCATGTGGACCACATCGGCAGTTTCGCTCAGCTGCTCTCCAACTACGAAATCGGGGCGGTGTACACCTCTGAACTGGAGTACCCCACTTCCCACTACAAAAACTACATGGAAGCCATTGAGCGGACCAACACGCCCCATATCATCTTAGCGGAGGGCGACAGCTTCCAGTTCGGGGAGCATGTGCTGGTGGAAGTACTGCATCCACCGAAGGGCATAGAGTATTACGAAGGCTACCCCGACGGCAGCACCCAGTTCATCAACAACCGCTCGCTGGTGCTGAAGCTCACCTACCAAGACTCCACCTTCCTGTTCCCCGGGGACATCTACACCGCTGCGGAGCGGGAGATCGTGGGCCGCTACGGCGACTACCTGCAGGCTGATGTGCTGAAAGCCCCCCACCACGGCGATTCCACTTCCTCGAGCAAGCCTTTCCGGGAGGCGGTGAACCCCCAAGTGGTGGTGATGATGCACGATGCCATCGCTGACCTGCGCATCTACCGCAACTACCGCCGCCTAGGCGCGGAGACCTTCATCACCAGTGTAGATGGCGCAGTGCTGGTGTCCACCGCAGGGGATGGTGAATACAAAGTGATCACGCAGTTCGACCGCCTCACTGACTTCCTGGATTAAGCAGATTTGGGCAAATCGTTCGCGCAAAAGACCGCCTAGAGCGGTCTTTTTCTGTGTTGGGCAGGAATTGGCGGAAAACCGTCCAATAACGGGTGTGAAACGAGGTGCTGCTGTGAAAAAAGTCGTGTTTACCATCCTCATCGTAAGCCTCGCCATCGGACTGCCTTTCATGGTGTTGGATTTTCTGTACAAGGGTGCCAAGGAGTTCAGGGTCCCTGAGGAGCTGGAGAAGCTGGTTGTGGATCTGGGCACTGGGGAGCGGGACGGCGAACTGCTTTTGGAGCGCTACTTGCCGGTTCCTTCCACGGTGGAGCTTTTCTTCCAGTCCAACACCGAGGGCCCAAAACACCTGAGACTCAAGAGTGAAGGGGAAATGCTGGGCCGGACAACCCCTGAGGTCGGGTTTGTGGTGGGGCGCTACACCGGGACCCAATCCGCCTCTGCCAGCCTGGTGCTGGCCCCGGGCCGGTATGCCCTGTACCTCACCAGCGGCAAGGAAGAGGGACAGCTCATCGTAGGTTACAGGGAAATCCCCATTGACCAAGCAGAGTTTGCCCGGCTCTCCAAGATCCATGGGGGCGATCTGAACAACCCGCCTTCTGGCTACAAGGAAGTCTATTCCGCCCATCTCGCTGGGCTGGATGCGCACGATGAGGCGATCTACACCATCTCCACGGAAAAGGCTCTAGATCTGGGACTCTCCATCTACACCTCGGCGCAGCAGGGAACTGTGAGCGTCGACTTCGTGGGAAGCACCTTTCGCTTCCGGGGTCTGGTCAGCACGGAACACAGGATGTGCGATCAGCTGGAGCTGACCCTACCCCGAGGCGAGTACCAGGTCAAACTGTCCTGCCAGGAAGCGGACGGACAGCTGTACGTGTTCCTCAAGGAGGGGCCCTAAATGAAAGAAAGCCAGGCGCCAAACACAGCGCAGGCCAACAAGCTTTTCTTCCTCACGGTTCTGCTCACCATCGCAGGTACTGCCATATTCGGAACCAGGCTGGGCATGGGCACAAACCTTTGGTTCAACGAGTTCCTCTACATCCTGCTCCCTCCCCTCCTCCTGGCCAGGCTGAGGGGATGGTCCCTGGAAGAGGTGTTCAAGTTCAGGGGCACCTCAGCGAAGAACTACTTCCTCAGTGTGCTGGCGGGAGTGAGCCTGTGGGCCTTCGCTTCTTACTTCGCCAACATGACCCGGCTCTTCCTGGACAGCACCTTCGGCCCGGTGAACCTAACTGAGGGCATCAACTCCTTGGAATCTTCCCTGTACCAGATCGTCCTCTTTCTAGTGGGTACGGTTGTGCTTGCCCCCATCTGCGAGGAGATCTTCTTCCGGGGGTTCGTCCAGGCTGCTTACGGAAGGTACAGTCCGAAATATGGTTATGTGATCACCGCTGTTCTCTTCGGTGCCTACCACATCCTCAACGGCTTAAGCGATGTTCTGCCGGCCATGATCCTGGGGGCAGCCATGGGATACTTGGTCTATGTAACCGGCTCCCTCGCGGCCAGCATGCTCTTTCACGCCACAGCGAACCTGTCTGCAGTGCTCTCCGGGCTGTTCAAGGGCAGCATAAGCCCTTACCCTGCAGGCTGGGTGCACCTGGGAGCAGCAGCCGCCTTGTTTCTGGCAGTGCTTACCCTCTCTCAAGTGGAAGGGGAGCCAGAACCGGAGCAGAAGGAGCCACTGGGAGGGGTGCTGTTCCTGGTGCTAACTGCCCTGCTCTTTACGGCCGCGGGCGTGGTCGAAATCCTGGCTAGGATGGGACGTCTATCCTTCTAACGCCCCATCCTGGGGGATACTGCATGTGTGACGCGGGGAAAACTACCGCAGCCTGCGCCGTTCTACCCAGCCTTTGGGGTGAAGCGGTAGATCACGAACTTCCCGTAGGGATCCTGAGCACCGGGGACGCGGATCTTGTTGATCTTCCGGAAGGAATGCTTCCTAACGGCCTGTTTGTACTCGGGTAGAGGGTAGTACAAGATCAAATCGATCTCCCGGGGGTGTTTCTCCAGGGAGGCTGCAATATTGCGCAGCACCTTTTCAAACACACGGCTGGAGAAGGGGTTGAAGAAATAAAAGCAGGAGTCCTGCGGCTTGACCACATAGTGCTCGGCTAAGCCGTATTTGAGGCGGATGGGGGCCTTGATGTGGCGTGCTTTTTCCCTGTACCTCCGCTTATTCTCCAATGCCTCCATGTAGGTTTTATCGTTGGCCTCAATGCCCACAACGGGCACCTGAAACCGCCGGTGGATGTAGAAGACCACCCGCCCCCTGCCGCAGCCAAAATCCACGACCCGGCCGGTTCTTCCCAGGCGGTAGGACTGAAACAGTGCCTCCATTCCCCGATAGGGAGTGGCTTCGTAGCGGTTGTACAGGCTGGTGTTGTCCCATTCCCTAAGGCCTGTGGTCTTAATCCCTAGGTCACGGTCATACTTTTTTGCACTCAATCCAATACCCTTTCTACAGATTTCATTCCTCCCTTTCCATATTCGCCATAAGACCCCCGATGCCCTTTTCCCAGGTAGAGGGGCTACTGCTCAACTTAAGCCTCTGTTGGTCAGCAGCTGCACAGCGACCTCAGCAGGGGCAATCATCTTATCGTGATCTCGACATTGCACCCCCAGTTCCGTCCGGGACCGCCACCTGTGATCTCCAACACTCTGCAAGTAACCTTTCTGCCCGCTTTCATGTACTTCACTATGTCTCTGGCAAGCTCACTGCGAAGATGGCCGAGCTGTTGGTTCCTTCTGCCATACACGGCCACCGCATCAGGGTAGTCCCTGATCGGCTGATGCCTCAGGATCAAAACGTCGCCGGGCTTGTGGCGAGATACTATCTTCTGTCTGTCCGTTCCGTCTTCATTCTTGAACGTGACCCCCACCACTTTGGTTCGGATAGTCTTGGGCTTTTTGGGCTTCCTCTCCTTCTTGGCTGTTGCGTTTTTCCTAGAATCCACGCCACCGGCCTCACCCTTGCGTTTTCGCCGGAATATCCCCCGAAAGTGCAATTGCAGCGCCCCCTCTCGCTGAGAAGCTCACCTCTTGGGCTTAGCCCCTCTTTTCCATGCTTTTCTCCATTTTTTGCTAAATGCCTGCCGCGCCGAATTGTGGAGTTCGGCTAGCAGGTCTCACCCGTGAGAAGTTGCGGCCTGTTCATCGCGTCACAACAGGGTAAACCTGGTAGCTACACAAAAGAAAAGGTTCGCTTGCGCTATGTTCCAAGGCACCCCCTCGGCTTCCTCCAGACCCCACTGTTGCCAGTGGCGCCCTTGCCTGCTGGTTACCTTCCCGCTGGTTGGGCGGTAGGGTTTCTCTCAACCCATCGGCTCGGTAGACATGCCGGGCACACGAAAAAGAGACCGAAAGCCTCGGTCTCAGCGTATGTTTAGTTGGTGGACCCAAGGGGAGTCGAACCCCTGACCTCTTGAATGCCATTCAAGCGCTCTCCCAACTGAGCTATGGGCCCAACATGGCACCCCCAACCGGATTTGAACCGGTGCCTTCGCCGTGAAAGGGCGGTGTCCTAGGCCGCTAGACGATGGGGGCGGGCAAAAAAAGAATGGTGGTTGCTGCTGGATTCGAACCAGCGACCTCTGCCATGTCAAAGCAGCACTCTAACCAACTGAGCTAAGCAACCAGGTTAGATTAGTGGTGCCCAGAGCCGGAATCGAACCAGCGACACGGGGATTTTCAGTCCCCTGCTCTACCAACTGAGCTATCTGGGCACAGTGGCTGGGGTGCCTGGACTCGAACCAGGGAATGCAGGAGTCAAAGTCCTGTGCCTTACCAGCTTGGCTACACCCCAAAAGGGATGGCGGAACCGACGGGACTCGAACCCGCGATCTTCGGCGTGACAGGCCGACGTGTTAACCAGCTACACCACGGCTCCATGTTTATATGAAATCTGGTGCGGAAGAAGGGACTTGAACCCTTACAGGATTAGCTCCTACAAGGCCCTCAACCTTGCGCGTCTGCCAATTCCGCCACTTCCGCATGCTAACCCAAATCTATGGTGGAGCCGATGGCCGGAGTCGAACCGGCGACCCCTTCCTTACCATGGAAGTGCTCTGCCTTCTGAGCTACATCGGCTTACTTCTGAACATAGATGGAGCGGCAGACGAGACTCGAACTCGCAACCTTCGCGATGGCAACGCGATGCTCTACCAATTGAGCTACTGCCGCATGGTGGGCGAAACAGGGCTCGAACCTGTGACCCCCTGCTTGTAAGGCAGGTGCTCTCCCAGCTGAGCTATTCGCCCTGGGTTTTTAGCTGGTCAAGGGTCTGGACACTTTGAAAGTATACCAGCACTTCGGTGCCTTGTCAACTACCCCATAGGCAAATTTCTCTGCAAAAATCCACCATGCCTTGCACAGCGAGGTCTCTTACCAGAGATTAGTATTCAGGTTCCTCCCGAGAAGCACCCAGCATTTAGAGGAATTTCGCTGGCTAAAGAGAACTGATACTATACAAACTATAACATAATAGGGCGGTGGATTGCAAGTGCGTAAGATTAACTTGCTGTTAGTTGTGCTGTTGGTAGCAGTGTTGAGCACTACTGTTTTGGCCCAGCCCAAGGGCATCCTCGTGGACATCCCCGGAACCGGTGTACACTTCTTCACCTACCGCTATGAAGGAGATGCTCCACCCTACGACAAGGTTAACGCCATTTGGGCCAACTTGAGCGCCGTCTTTGCAGCCTGGGTAGAAGCTGGTCAGGACCCCGCTGCACTCACCGCGAAGGATGTGCAGATCCGGACAGAGGATGGGACTGTCAGCCTCTACGTGAAAGACCAGTTCATCGTGGAAGTTGATGCTTACCACGCAGCGTTGAACAAGGCCACCAAGGCGCAGCTGGCTGAGAAATGGGCTGCCAACCTGCGGCGGGGCATTGAGGCCTTTGTAGCCATCAACGAACCGCTTGACTGAGACCTCTCTGTGTAGGGCAGCTGCCGTCTGCGGCGGGCTGCCCAAAGAGAAAGCGCGAGGCTTTTGGCATGTTCCCGCATGCCGAAAGCCTTTTTTACCCTAAGGGAGGTGAACCATGTCCGAACATTTCTACTCGCAGCTTACCTGGGAACTGCCGGGCAGCCGGCCCTTGATCGCCTGCAATATGGTCATGTCCCTAGATGGCAAGGTGACTGCCGGAGGAGCCCTGAAGCCCGGCAGCCTCGGCAGCCCCTTCGATTTGGAAACGATGCATGTGATCCGCAGCCACTTCGATGCGGTGCTCTCTGGAGGCCAAACCGTACGGCAGCATCCCTTCTATCTGGGTGTGCCCGCGGAGCTGGAAGGTGCCAGGCGGGCCAAGGGGCTGGCTTTCCAGCCCCTGAGCATCGTTTTGACCCGGAGCGGCCAGCTCCAGCCGGACACACCCCTCTTTCAGAACCCTCCGAGACCCCCGCTGATCATCACCACGCCAGAGGGGGCAGCCAGCCTACCGCCGGAGATCGAAGCCAGTTCCATGGTGGAAACCCTGGCCGAACCAACGCCCGCGGCAGTGGCCCAATTGCTCTGGGAGAAACACGGAGTTAAGCGGCTGTTGGTGGAAGGGGGCCCCAGCGTCAACTTCCAGTTCATGCAGGCCCAGATCTTAGATGAGCTCTTCATCACCCTGGCGCCGAAACTCGTGGGTTTGCGCAGCGATTTGACCCTGGCCATGGGTGGCCAGCTTCTGCCCCAACCCCGGGAGGTGGAGCTCCTGTCGGTGCACAGGCACGGTCAGGAACTGTTCCTACGCTACCGGCTGCACTGGCAGTAGGCTCTATAGGCCTCTAAAGCAGATCAGGGCCGCCAGCAGGGTGAGGACGATGTTCATGGCCTGCCCCACCAGGTGCAGGTTTACGGTGGCCTGCCCCTTGAAGGCTTTCCTCAGGTCCACAAAGCGGGAGTCCAAACCGATTGAGACGAAAGCCAGGGTAAACAGCCAGTTGCGGGCCGCCGTGGTGATACTCAATATCTGATCCACCCGGGCCTCTCCCAACGTGGGCACAAGCGCAAAGGATACAAGCAGGGAAGCGCCAACGAAGCCCAGGATGAACTTGGGCAGGCGCACCCAGATTTCCCTGAAGCCAACTCGCTCCACCCCGGGCTCCTGTTCCACCCTGGTCACGAAAAACAGCGCCCAGCAGAAGGCCACAACCCCGATGAGCGCATTCTGCAGCATCTTGACGATAGCTGCGACTTCCATGGCCGTTGGGCTCACCATGCTGCCGGCCATCACCACTGCGCCTGTGGCATCCACCGTGCCGCCGATCCAGGCGCCGGCGATGGCATCGGGCAAGCCGATCCAGCGGATCAGTACGGGCATGCCCACCATCATGATCACCGTAACGATCAGGGAGACTGAGATGGCGGCGCTGATCTCCTCTTTCTTGGCTTTGACGGCGGCTCCAGTGGCGATGGCCGCCGAAACGCCGCAGACCGAAGTGCAGGTGGCCACCGTAGCCACCAGGGCCTTGCTGTCAATTTTGAGCACCCGTGTCCCGTACAGGTACATCAAAATCATCACCAGTGGCGGCACCGTCCAGGCCACACCCAGCCCGTGTGTGCCCAGGGTGAGCACCCGGTTGAAGAGGATTTCCGCGCCCAGGAGCACCAAGCCGGTCTTGATGAAAAGCTCCGTGCGGATGGCGGGAACCAGCCAAGCGGGCCTGCGCCACAGGTTGCTGATGAGCAGCCCCAGCACCAAGGCCCAGATCACATCGTTGAACCCATACTGGTTCAGCGTCTTTTGGTTCCCGATGATAAAGGCCAAAACAGCCAGCCCGAACACCGCGGGAAAGGCCTTTAAGTATTTACCCGCATCCTCCCCCATGATCTTCAGGGCAACGGCGGTGACCGCAGCCAGACCCAACCCCCAGAGTACAAGCGGCAAGATGAGGTCAAGGGATAGCGCATCCGGCAAAGCGCTCCACTTGGGCAGCTTGGGGATGTAGCGAATCAGGCCAAAGCCCGCCCCTGCAAGGAACAACCCGCCCAACCAATTTGCCCACCAATCCTCTTTCTTAAACAGAGAAAGCATAGTACAGACCTCCTAGTACTCAGGTACTACAACAGTCCATACTATGCTCTCGCCTTATACGGGGTTCCGTATTTGTTTACCCCAGGTTCTTCAAGCGGGGATCCAGGGCGTCCCTGAGCCCGTCGCCCACCAGGTTGAGGCACATCACGGTGATGAAGATGGCCAGGCCCGGTACGGTTACCGCCCAGTGGGAAACCCTGATAAAGGGCCGGGCAGTGGCGATCATGCTCCCCCACTCCGGCGTGGGGGGCTGGGCCCCCATCCCCAAAAAGCTCAAGCCCGCGGCGGACAAGATCGCTCCCGCCATACTCAGCGTGGTGAGAACAATAATGGGGCTGATGGAATTGGGCAGAATGTGCTGGAAGATGATGCGCCAGTCGGAAGCGCCCAGAGCCTGGGCCGCATCCACGTAGTCCAGCTCCCGAGTGGCCAAAACGGCGGAGCGCATCATTCTGGCAAAGGAAGGGATATAGGAAACGCCAATGGCCATGATCACGTTCTCCAAGCCGGGCCCCAGGGCGGCCACAATGGACAGGGCTAGGAGAAAGCCCGGCAGGGCCAGGAGAATGTCGATAACACGCATGACGATCATGTCCAGCCAGCCGCCGTAGTAGCCCGAGACTAAACCCAAGAAGCAGCCCACCACCAGGGCGAAGGAGATGGCTAAAAAGCCCACCCGCAGTGACAGCCGGGCTCCGTAGATCACCCGGGAGTAGATGTCGCGGCCAAACTGGTCGGTGCCGAAAAAGTGCTCCCGGGACGGGGGCTGCAGCTGGTTGCGGATATTTTGCTTCACCGGATCGTGGGTGGTCACATAGGGGGCGAGGATCGCCATAAAGACAATGATCAGAAGGACGATACCGCCCACAACCGCCCGGCGGTTGCGCAGGAGCTGTTTCATTATACGCCGGAACTGACTTTGGGTCTTGGATACTTCTAGCTCTGCTGCCATACTCGCCTCTCCTCCCTACTCATACACCAAGCGCAGGCGGGGATCTAAGAGCGCGTAAGTGACATCGATAATCAAATTGACCAGCGCATACATGAGGGCAAAGGTCATGATCGTCCCCTGGACCAGGGGGAAATCCTTGTTGTTGATGGCATCCACAATCATGCGGCCGATACCGGGCCAGGCGAAAATGGTCTCGGTTAAGACCGCTCCGCTCATCAGGCCGCCGAACTGCAGTCCGATCATGGTGACCACAGGGATCAGGGCGTTGCGCAGGGCATGCCGGAAGGTGACCATCCGGCGGGGCAGGCCCTTGGAACGGGCTGTGCGGATGTAATCCTGCTGCAGCACTTCCAGCATGGCCGAGCGGGTCAGCCTGGCAATGCTCGCGGTGGAAGCTGTGCCCAGCGTGATGGCGGGCAGAATCAGATACTCCAGGCCGCCCATGCGCCCTGAGGACGGCAGCCAGCGCAGGTGGACGGAAAAAATCAAGATCAGCATGATTCCCTGCCAGAACACCGGCATACCCACACCCGTGAGGGCTGCCACCATGGCCAGATTGTCGAACCAGGAGTTGGGCTTGGTGGCCGAGAGAATGCCCACCGGAACGCCCACGATCACCGCGAAGGCCACGGCGGCCACCGCAAGTTCAGTGGTGGCGGGCAGCCGGTCCAGGATTTCTTCGGTTACCAGTTTCTTAGAACGCAGGGAACGGCCCAAGTCTCCCCTGACCGCGTTGCGCAGCCATCTGTAATACTGGACGTAGAAGGGGTCGTTCAACCCCATGGCTTCCCGCAGGGCCTCCAGCTGCTCCGGGGGCGCCCCTTCGCCCAACATCAACACAGCCGGATCCCCCGGGGTGAAATACATGAGCAGGAAGACAAAAATAGAAATCCCGAATAGAACGGGAATGAGCATCAGCAAACGCCTCAGGATGTAACGCCACACAGGCAAACCACCTTTCCCTCAAAGCTGCCTCCAAAGGGTGGGCGGGGTACGAGTACCCCGCCCAGCGCTGTGGAACAAACCCTACTTCTTAACCACTGTGGCAAGCTTGTGGTGACCCGCGGGGTGCGGTACAAAGCCTTCGATGTTGTCCCGGATGCCGTTTACTTCGCTGGTGGCGATGAGGAACGCCCAGGGAGCATCCTCAACGATGAGTGCCTGCGCCTCGCCGTAGAGGGCAGCCCGCTTCTCCGGATCGCCTTCCAGCCGTCCCAGCTCGAGCAGCTCATCCACCCGCGGATTGGCGTAGAACGTCCGGTTACCTGCATTTCCGAACTGGCTGCTGTGGAACAGGGCCCACAGGCCATAGTCCGGGTCAGCGGTTACCGTTACCCACCCGAGGATGAACATGTCATGTTTGCCGGCGGCGGTGTCCTCCAGGTAGGTGGCCCAAGGCACAACAAGTACTTCCGCTTCGATGCCGATTCCGGCTAGGTCAGCCTGGAACATCTCGGCAATCTGCATGCGCAGCGGGTTATCATTGGTCCAGATGGTTGTCTTGAAGCCGTTGGGATAGCCAGCCTCTGCCAGGAGCTCCTTGGCCTTATCGGGATTGTACTCGTAGCCTGGCAGATCGGTTCTGGACGCCCAAACCAGCGGAGGCAGAGGACCGGTGACAGCCCGGGCTTGACCGCTGTAGATGAAATCAACAACCGCTTCTACATCGAGGGCGTAGTTGAGAGCCTTGCGGACCAAGGGGTTGTCAAAGGGCTCTTTCTGGCAGTTAAAGCCGATATAGCTCGTGGAAAGCGTCTCGTATTTGTCCAGAATAATGCCTGGGGCACCCGTCAAGCGCAGCTCATCAATGGGCGCGATGTTGTAGGCAATGTCAACGCCGCCGGTTTCCAGCTCGATGGCCCGCACGGTGTTCTCGGGAATGCCGCGGATGATCAGCCGCTCCACCTTAGCCGGTTCTCCCCAGTAGCCGTCATAGCGCTTCAGTTCCACATGGGAACCCGCGACCCACTCCACAAACTCGAAGGGGCCGGTGCCCACCGCCACCTGGGTTCCGTAGGCGTCGCCGGCTTCTTCCACGGAGCGCCTGTTCACGATGGAGTTGGATGGATGGGCCAGGTGGGCCAAGATCGGTGCAAAGGGCTGCTTGAGGACGATGCGCACCGTATACGGATCGACCACCACAACTTCCTCCACCTCATCGATGAGGAACGCTGCTGGCGATGGAAGTTCCTTAATCCGGTCGAAGGAATACTTCACATCAGCCGCTGTAAACAGATCGCCGTTATGGAAGCGCACACCTTGACGCAGCTTGAACTCCCAGGTGACTTCATCAATCTGCTCCCAGCTCTCGGCCAACCCAGGCACGATCTCCAGGTCATAGCCATGATTGACCAGGGTCTCGTAGATCTGAACCCTCACCCGTGCCGAAGGTTGGTCGTTCTGCCCGTGGGGATCCAGAGTTACCGGATCAGAGGCCTGGGCCACGATGAGCGTCTGGGCCGCAGCTAAGCCGAATCCGGCAAACACCACCGCCAAGGCCAGAAGTACCACTAGCCACGACTTCCTCAACATCCTGTTACCTCCCTCGATTCGATTTGGCCCTTGCCAATACCATTCCATGGGCCGTCAGCACCTCCATGTTATGGTATTGTAAGGGCGTTTTCTATATCGTACAAGTTGACATGTCTAAAGTCAAGATTGGCTTTAATATTACCTATTTGCAAATCAAATTGTTTTCTGTATCTTTTCTCAGCATATTCCCTCTATTCCCCCAATACCCTGCTGGGGTGCTGTTCATTGACACCCTGTCCAGGGTGGCATAAAGTAGTAAATGGAAGGAGATTCTACTGCTGGAGTTCTTGCTCACCGGGCAACTGCTGAAAGGAACGGTGCCGGATGCACAAGGATGTTAGTCTGTGGCAGGTTCTGATCCTGCTCCTCCTCTTTTTGCTGCTCTTCCCCAAAGTGCTGAGCGTATCGACGCTGCCCGCAGATCTCCTGGTGGATCACGGAGACCGCCTGGTGGAAATCCCGGGAATTGTGCGCAAGATCTATGCCACCACAGAAATGGGCACCTTTTTGGCCTACGCCCTGGAACCCGACTGCATCCTGGGCTGGAACCGCGGCCTCAGCCCTGAGCTGGGATTTGCCGTTCAGCCCCAATACCACGCCCTGCCCACCCTGGGGACCTGGGACGAGACGTACCAGACCATGCGGGTTAGTGACCTCCAACTCCTTGCCCCGGATCTGATCATTCACTACGCCCCGGCGGATGAGATCAACCGCCAACTGGCCGATGAAGTCCAGGAGATGCTGGGCGTTCCCACGGTGCTCCTGGATAACAGCCTTACCTCCCTCCCGGATGCCCTGTGCCTTCTGGGGCGTCTTTTAGGTAAAGAGCTGAGGGGACATGCGCTGGCCACCTTTGTGCAAAACCACCTGGAGAAGCTGGCCAGCTTTCAGGCCCTGCACAGCAGCTTCCAGCCCATCCCGGTGCACATCGTCTCCCCACGGGAGCCGGGCCACTTTGACGAGCTTTTGGCCCTCGCGGGTATGGTGGAAATGCCCGTGTGGAACAATGAGCCGCCCCTGCCGGATTTGGTACTGATTATGCCCCACCTCATCGCCGACCCCTACCGGGAAATCGAAAAGGACGGGCACAAGCGCATCTACCAGATCCCTTCCTTTCCTTTGAACTGGCTGGAACCGGGCTCCATCTTCAGCCTCCTTGGCCTGGAGTGGCTCCATTCCATCGCCTATCCCACCACCTACCCGGGCGAGCTGGACAAGACCTATGCGGCCTTTATGGAGGTGTTCTTCCAGATCGATGTCACCCCAGAGCTCCTGGCCTGGACCCTGAGGCGCAGCGGAATATCTTTCTAGGACCGTCAGAACATACCTTTGCCTTCAGCTCCCGCTGGATCCATAATGGGCTGGGAGGTGAAAGCATGAAAAAAATGATCCTGACATTCCTCGCTGTGCTCATCCTGAGCGTAGGCGCGGCCGCTGCCGCCCCGCAGTACCACACGGTGGCCCGGGGCGAGACCCTGTTTGGCCTGGCCCAGCGCTATGGAGTGACCGTTGCTGAATTCCTGGAGTTTAACCCGGGGCTGATCCCGGAAAACCTGCAGGTCGGGCGCAGGCTGCTCATTCCTGTGGAGCCCCTCTGGAGCTACCATGTGGTGCAGCCCGGCGACACCAGCAGATCCCTGGCCGCCCAGTACAAGGTGCCGGAAGAGCTGCTGCTTGCAGCCAACGGCCTTGCGGCGAAAGAGCTGAAGGAAGGGGCAATGATCCGCATTCCCATACACTTCTACCTTGGTGAAGCCCAGGAGCGGCCTACCCACACGGCGGAAATCGGCGATACGCTATACGAAATTGCCCTGAAGTACAAGGTCACCCTGGCACAGCTGGTGGAGTGGAATAACCTGCCTGATCCCAACCAGATCATGGCCGGTCAAGTTTTGGTCGTAGGGTCAGTTTTGGGCCCTCCGGGGCCCTGTTTACATAGTATGTTTTCGTCACACGGAGGTCAAATCCGGGCAGTAAAATGCGAACAGTGTTAAGTGTAGACGGGAGGTCGATAACGTGAAAGTGAGCAAGACTGCAGTCATCCTCTGCCTGCTTGTTCTGGCGGCCGCCTGCGGAACGGTCCAGGCCGCCGAGTTTTCCCGCACCTTTCTTTTGGAGGCCGGTGCCCGCTACGAAGTGAGCGTACGCATCCGCACCTCCCTGGAGGACGCGCCCACCATGGCGGCGGTTTACATCCACAACGAACACGGCCAGTACCTGCGGTCCACCCAGCTGAGCAGGAGCCTGGCGGGCCCGCAGGAATGGCAGCAGATCTCCACCATCGTCACGGCCCCGCCGGGAGCCACCCACGCCACGGTGGTGTTCACCGCCCCGGAGGGTGTGGAAATGGAGTGGGACGAGTTCAATATCCGCCGCATTCAGCTGGACCTGGCGGATGAAATCCTCATCGAGCAGGGTTTGGTTTATACCGGGCTGATCGTGGATGCCCGGGGCCTGGGCCTGCAGCGGGGTATGAGCCCGAGAATCTACTCCGAATCGGGACAGCTGGTCTATGCCGGAGTAGCGGTCTCCTATGAGTTCCTCCAGGAAGCGGGGATTGTCTCCTACGGGCAGGATCTCACGCCGGAACTGCTCAGGCGCATTCAGCCCAAGAACACCGTGAAGGTTTCCCCCTTAGTCGTCAGGGCCCTGGACGTTTCCGGCACCACGGAATCCAACGTAATCATCAGCGATGACGATGCCCAGGCCATTTTGGATGCCCTGGATGTGTACGATTTCTTAGCTCACTATTCAGTTGTCTTTTTGATAGACTGATCCCCTAAGCCGCAGCTGAAGATGGCGCCCCATCCGCTATGGATGGGGCTTTTGCGGTGCGCCCGGCATGTCTACCGAGCCGATGGGTTGAGAGAAACCCTACCGCCCAACCAGCGGGAAGGTAACCAGCAGGCAAGGGCGCCACTG
>Ga0209720_1000853_pt1 | contig 29339 bp, 43 predicted proteins | sample AD_JPNMR3_MetaG_FD_184426 | JGI IMG/M metagenome (GOLD analysis project Ga0209720, IMG submission 184426) | Active sludge microbial communities of municipal wastewater-treating anaerobic digesters from Japan - AD_JPNMR3_MetaG (SPAdes) (version 2) | ecosystem: Engineered > Bioreactor > Anaerobic...
AATGTCTCAAAAGGTAACACTAATCAAGCGTGTATATCAGTATGTGATACAAACTCGATATATCTCGAAGATCCACCATGTTTGAGACTAATAGATTTTAAAGTAGTAAACAATAAACTTAATATGATAGTATTCTTTAGAAGTTGGGATCTTGTAAGTGCTCTACCTGAAAACTTAGGTGGTTTACAACTATTTAAAGAATACATTTTAAGTGAACTTACTTTTCCATGTGAAGATGGCAAAATAATTGCATACTCGTCTGGTTTACATATTTATGAACAATATTTTAGTATAGTTAATCTGCTATGTTGTGAACAAATAGAAACTTTTTAAAGAAAATACAAAGGAGAAATATAAATGAACAATACTGAAATCCACAATGAATCAAATTTACTATTTTTTGAGCTTTTTAATGAATTAGCTACAGCGTATGCTAACTTTGAAAGTCCGGAAAGCGGAATTTCATATCTAATTAATGTCATAGGATTGAAACATGATAACAAAGAAGAAGTTATGAATACTTTTTGTCGTTTAATTGATATCATTGGTCCTGAATTAGCAACTTTATTTAGAATATTCATGTTAGTAAGTGAAACGGTCCCTTCAAGTGGATTAATACATGATCTTAGCGAGTTAGAAAAAAGTGCAAATGAAAAAATTAAAAATGACAGATGGGATTTACTTGAAATGGATGAAATTATATTTATTGGTGCTAAAATGTTCTATTTGAAATTATTTGATTGTGAAAAGAAATATTCGGAAGAAATAGACGATATGACAAATCTTCTAATTGAAAAAATATTAAATAAAGAATCAACTGAAAACAAATGTGAGCAATGTAAATTTCATAATCAAAATAAGAAATTCATATGTGAAATGTGTAAAAATTATAGCAAAATGAGACCTGTACAGAATACAACGAAACAACGCTTAATGAGAGGTATCAAAAAATCATAATAAAAGAGGAGGCGAAAATTAAATGGGAAAAAAGTTTAAACCAATCTACCAATGTGATCTATGTGGTCAAGAATTTGAAGATCCAGATATGGTTAGATTATTTAAAGGTGACGTTGTAAACGGCGAAGAGCTGAAACGCTATGTCAATATTGAGAAATATACAATGTCATGTATTGAGTGTTTGCCAAAATTATTAATTGAAAATTTTGAGATTATAACACCAAAACAAGAAATTGTAAATGAAATTTCTGAAAAGACTAGTATTAAAAAATCTATTACTGAATCTATTAAGAAAACAACTAAGCCTGAAAAGAAAATAGTTGAACCTTTGTCAGAACCAGAAATTAAAGACTCAGAAGAAATCTCTTCAGAAGAACCTCCTACTGAAAATATTCCTAAAGAAACAGAAATTGAACAACCAGTAGTAGAAGTTCAAGAAGATGAAACTCAATTAGAAGAAGAAAATGAATACTTCTTAACAGATGGAAAATATTTAATTTTATATAAAATAACAAATTCAGAACATGAAAAATTACTAGCTCAAGAATACGGACACAAAGACTTTGAATCTCTAAGAAAGGCATGTGGCCGCTCTTTAATTGGAATTTATTTTGCGACAGATAATTATATAAATGAATTACCAGAAAATCTTAGCAAGGAAAATCATGAAGTTATCAATATGGTACTTTTAGGTGTCCCAAATATTGTCAAAAAAGATATTTATATATTATCAGATGAATTAGCTTGTATTGAAAAAGAAAAGTTTAATTTACAGATTGAATCAATACAGGAAAACAAACCTAAGCAATCACAGGTGAAGCAGGAAAGTAATAGTACTACAGAATCTGAAGAAGATGTATCAGAAACGTCATTCTTTGATATGAAGGAACTATTTGAAGATGACGATGATTTAAATTTAGATGATTTATAAAATATATTTAAGCGGCCAGATCTTCTATAGATCTGGCCGATTTTTATTTTTATAACTTACATATAGAAATAGTATAGTTAGAAATAAAAATTATTTTTATATGTTTTTTATAAATAAAACGAAGGGAGGAGAAAAAATGAAAACAACAGTAATGAAAGAAATCAAAAACCTTATTAAAAAATTAAACTTAAATTGTTCTATTGAAGAATTTCCAGAGAGAGTTAATTGGAGATATATTAGCTGGTGTCAGAAACTCTCTGAAAGTTTCATTAGAGAATTTAAAGATAAAGTTAATTGGACTTATATTAGCTGGTGTCAGAAACTCTCTGAAAGTTTCATTAGAGAGTTTCAGGATAGAGTTGATTGGGAGAATATTAGTTATTTTCAGATACTCTCAGAAAACTTTATAAGGGAATTTCAGGATAGAGTCGATTGGGTTTCTATTAGCCATCATCAGAAATTATCTGAGAACTTTATAAGAAAGTTTCAAGATAGAGTTGATTGGTATTATATTAGTAAACATCAGAAACTCTCTGAAAATTTTATAAGAGAATTTCAGAATAGAGTTGATTGGACATGCATTAGCATAAATCAGAAACTTTCAGAAGATTTTATAAGAGAATTTCAAGATAAAGTTAATTGGACTTATATTAGCTGGCATCAGAAACTCTCTGAAGATTTTATAAGAGAGTTTAAAGACAAAGTTAATTGGAAGTTTATTAGTGCATATCAAATACTTTCAGAAAGTTTTATAAGGGAGTTTCAAGATAGAGTTGATTGGTATCATATTAGTCGATATCAGAAATTTTCTGAAGATTTTATACGAGAGTTTAAAGATAAAGTTGATTGGCTTGATATTAGTGTGTGTCAGAAATTTTCTGAAGATTTTATCAGAGAATTTAAAGATAGAGTTGATTGGTGCAATATTAGTATCAATCAGAAACTTTCTGAAGATTTTATCAGAGAATTTAAAGATAGAGTTGATTGGGAACAAATTAACATTCATCAGACTCTATCAAAGAAGTTTCTGAAAGAGTTTTCTGACAGATTAGATATCAATCTCTACAATCAAATTCATCAAAAGAAGACTCGTGAACAGAAGATTAAAGAGATGAAAGAATACGCTCAAAAGTGGAATCTGAAGTTTGACGGAAGATATTTATACGCATATCGAAATCATGACAAATATGGAAGAGGTAATTTTATCGAAGCTCAGTTTTATGAAAAAGGAAAATATTACCGAGATTGGAAATGTGATATGAGAGAAGATGTTAATAATAGCTTTGGATTCGGAATTTGGCCAGAAGGGAACACTCTAGTAAAGATAAATATTAGAGATTGGGGTGTAGCTATTAAAGATGATTCAGATGGTAAAGCTAGAGTGTGGGGATTTACTGTGTTAGAATAAAATAATTATAAGCGGCCAGATCTTTCGTAGATCTGGCCGATTTTTTAATTTTGATATATTTTATACAGAAATAATATATGGTATAATATTTATATTTTTAGATGAGCATTGACTGATTTAAAAAATTACAGATGAATTAGATATTCGACAAGCTATTCTCGAAATTGATGTCGAATATCAAGATCACATTATCTTATGTATTGATTATGATCAAGATTACTACAAGAAGCAAATAAAAGAAATTATTATATAATATAAAGGAGGAAACTGATGAAAGTAACCGCTGTTGTATGTCCATGTTGTGGGGATACAATATATTCTAGAGCTATTCACGATTTCAGGACTTGCACATGTGGAGAAACGTTCATTGATGGTGGATATGACTATATTAGAACAAATGTATTTGAGACAAAGGAAATAGAGATTAATTGCACAAAAGAACAATTATATAAAGATTATAATTTCGGAATTGATAAATGTGGCATTATAAAAAGGAGATAAAATGAAATTTATAAATTGTGATGAATGTGAAGGATTAGGAAAAATAGAATATATTTGTTATGATTGTAACGGCTCTGGAGAAGGATACAGAGCCGGAACAAGTTGTAGAAGATGTAAAGGATCTGGAGTTGTCTATAAGTCATGTGAAAAGTGTAACGGAACTGGAGAAATTAAAGTAGAACTTGATTATTCAATTGAATTTCCGAAAAATTTTAAATATTACAAACCGAATTATAAAATAAATATTACTGAATTTGGCAACGATGAATATTGTATCTCTCTGCTTGATGAAAATAATCAAGTAGAGGATGAGATAATTTTAACATATGATATATTAAAACAGATTATGAAAAAAATTGAAGAATATAAATAAGAAAGGAGAAGAAGAATGGAGAAAATAGCTAAATCGATAATTTTAATAATTGTCGGTGTTATATTTGCTTATATTGTTGCTATTAATTTTGGAAGTATATTAATAACTTTAGCGATTGCTGTAGGCGCATTTATTGTTTGGGTATTGCTGAAAACTTTTGTACTTGATAGTAAGATTCTATCTAGATTAAATAATATTCACCAAAAAAGTGATAATATATAAGAGGAGGTGATAATATTGTCGGAAATCTCAATTGCATTATCTCAAAAAGCAAAAAATCACATTAAACAAATTTCAGAACAATTACCAGTCTATCAGAACTGGATTAAAGAACAAATTGAAAACTGCACATTAGAATACAACGTTGTTAGTAAAGTAATCGATTTTGACGAATATTTGTTATGTATTGTTGCAGCTATCGAAAACTTTATAGAAAAGTCAAATTTTGACTACAATTATACTGTTAAAATATTTGCAGATCAAGCTGTACTAAAATTAATTCAAAATCCAGAAAAACTAACATACGATAAAATCTGTATGTTAGCAATTATGGGTTATGTTAATTTACCAAAAGTTGGAGATATTTTGAATCAATTGTTAAAACAATTTGAAACTAAACCATATAAATTTAATAAATCTAATTTAGTAAATTATTTGTATCTTTGGAAAAAAGGAGATATAGATGATTTTACATTGATTTACAAAATTTTTACATATTGGATTAATTTTTTAGTAAAAGCAAAAATTAACTCTTTTGATTCAGATTATGATGGAAATTGTGAAATTGAAGAAGCTATTAGAAATGAAGTTGAAATAGTGATTAGTAATAAATTAAAATAATCGGCAAGAGCTCTAATTCAGAGCTTGCCGATTATTTAATAACTTTTAAAAAACTGAAAAGAGAAAAAAATATATGAAAAAAGTTTTAATGTTTGTAACAATGATTATAACAATTATAATGTTTACATCTGAGTCATATGCACAGTCAGATTCAAGTCTAAGAGTAAGAGTTACTAAGACACGGCAAGGTTTTGTATTTCGCTGTAGTAATGAAAGACAATCAAAAGAAATTAGATGTCCTGAAGCAACATATAAGAATCCTGTTTGCAACGGGGTTACAGATTCAGACATTAAAAAACTCGCAAATAGATTGTGCGAGGAGGCTCTCGCAGAATCATCAACTCCTCAGAAAACAGAAACAAATGGAACATCTACTGTACCTAATTTAACTAAAGAAGATCAAGAAAAATTAAAAGAGGAAGCAGAGCAGAGGATTAAGATTGTTTATGAGACAGCGATGCAAATATATAGAGACACAATCAAGAATGGAATATATGAGATGTATCCCTCTGCTATGGGTGGTCTTATTGTAGAAATGATGAGAAATGCGTCTGGTAAAAGTTTCGAATATGTGCTTGGCTCTACACTTGCGGGGCATCTACTAGTTGTATGGACTGAAGAACATATGAAAACAACCATGAAATGTCAAGATAGATCAATGAGAAAGGACTATAGAGAGGTATCAGATGTTCTTCGACTTGCTGATACAAAATTTCTTAAAATTCTGAAAACTATTGAAGAAAAAGCTGAAAATAAACAAAACGCAAAATGGATGATGGATTATTATTATAATTATGAAGTTCCTGCAATAAGAGAAAAATATAGGAACGAAAAATCAATTAGAAAGTGTAATTAAACAAGATATTAACGGCCAGATCTATAGAAGATCTGGCCGATTTTACTTTTTTACTTTTAATCGATTTATATAGAAATAATCTAATTAGAAATTAATCTTTTTTAGGAGGAAAAATGCTTAGAGATAATTTAATTGAGCTGGCAAAAAAATTTGAATTATCACAAACTAAAGAAAATTTATTAGTTGCTTCTATATTATATTGTGTAGCAGCAGCTATGTTATCTTCTGAAGATTTACAAGAATTAGCAGATATTATTTCAGCATTCGCTCGCACGAAAGTTGAAAACAAAGACTCAAATAAGTTAAATTAATTTTTCATTTTTAATACAGAAATAGTATTATAGTTACAAAAAAAATGAGGGGTCGCTCAATGGTAGGGCGCACGGCTTTGACCCGTGATACGAAGGTTCGATACCTTCCCCCTCAGCCAAACTTCTAAGGAGAACTAATGGTTACTATTAGATCATTTAAAGTTTATGATGTAACATCTGATTATTATTATTGTTCCAGTACAACTGAATGCTTTGATGACGAAAAAGAATATGATGCAGTTACCCCAGCAACTGTAGGTTACACTGAATTTGAATTTTCAAAAATAAAACAAAAATTTGATCTGGATATAAATATAAAAACACCAATCTTTATTTCAAGACCAATTAATCAGAATAAAAGGTTATCACAATTAAGACAAATACATGAAAGATAAGATTAGGAGCAATAATGTTTGATTTAATGAGTCTAGCACCTGTAATAGATCATTTAAAGAATATCTCTAAATTCTTTAGTGATAAAGGAAATGAAATTATTATTCATTGTCCATTTTGTGATGATAGTTCAAGACCTAATGCTAGCAGGCATGGACATTGCTATTTATCGAAAACACATCCTGTTTTTCATTGTTTTCGATGTTCTAGCTCTGGCACATTGCTAAAACTATTAGTAGAAACTGATTTTCAAGACGAAGAAATATTTGAGTATTTAAAACAGATCTTGTCGTATAAATTCATCAAAAACTACAAATATAGAATGAAGAAAAAAGAAACTTCTAAAACTGATGAAATATACGACATGATAATTAACCAAAATCTATTATTTGCTCAAACTAATAAATATAAATTTGATATTTATAAACAATATCTTAAAGAACGTATTGGTGATGTAGATTATATAAAGTTTTTAATAACTCCAGGATTTTTTCAAAATAAATTAACTTGTAATTTTCATAATAGAAACAGTGAATTGGTTATTCAAAGATTTATTGAAACGGCCAAGAGTAATTATAGATATCACATAAATCGAAACAGTGATGGTCTATATTACTTTCAAGAAAAAGATTTTGAAAAATTTACAAGGTTAGTTTTCACAGAAGGTCCATTTGATATGATTTCATTGTATTTATACAATAGCACATTTAAAGATTCATTTTTCATTAGTATAAACGGCAAGAAATACATAAGTGTTCTTGAACAGTTTATAATTGAAGATCTTCTTATAGGAAACTATGAAGTTAACTTCATTTTCGACGCAGATGTGTTAGATTACAAGAGATATCTGTATCGTGCGAGAATGTTGATTAAAAATTATAATCCAGATATAGAATTAAAGGGATACAAACCTTTAATACAAAAAGATACAGCTGACTTTCCAGCTGTATTAGAACTTTAATAAGGAGAAATAATGATTGAGATTAGAGAAAAAAATGAAGTACATGTTACAATATATGTAGACAATTTTGAACCTATTCATAAAATTATTGCCCTTATTTTAGGTTTATACGAGAAAAGATTTGCTGTTGATAGAGTTATAGAACAGCAAAATGCTGCTAAATTAATACTCTTCAACAAAGCTTGGTCAGCGTATCCAAGACTGATATTTTCTCTTGATTTTCCAAATAAATTTATAAAAACTCTGAATGTAACTAAATATAGTTACGATAAAACAATAAAAATTTCGTCATATATTAATGATAAATTTGATTTATCTGAACCAAGTTATGTAACAAAATTTCTTAGAGGTTCAGAACCACCAAAAGATTCAAAAACATTACCACTACACGTAAGATTGGACTTAGATATATCATTAAGAAATGGAATTGATCAGAAATTAATAATAAATACTGCCAACAAATTTTATTTTGCAGAACAAAATGAAAATTTTTTAAAGCTAATTTCTCAGTTATGTCCTAGTAATATGACAACACTATATATTAACATGAGGACTTTTTCTCGATTACAAAGTTATAAAATTGATCCAGATGAACTTGATCTTCCATCACAAGAATCAAAACAAAAATTTATAGATCTGTGTAAGATCTTTATTAATAATTCAGCGATAACAGAATTTAAATTTAAAAATTTAATTACATTCTTAAAAACTTATTATAAAGAAAAAATGTCAATTAAATTTCCTCAAACAACTACAATAGTTGATACTCTTGAAGTGTCAGATTTTGATAAATATCCAGAACATCCAGTAATAAATTATTTAGCATCATTTTTAGAAATTAATAATTTAATGGATAGTTTTGAGTTAGAGTTATCAAAACAAATTCTTGTTAATGCTTAGGAGAGATATATGCAGAAGATCATACCAGTATATTATAGTGAATATGGTAGATATATTAATCGATTCAGAGCTATTCCATCATATATTGATTGTTTAAAACCTGTTGAGCGGCGAATTCTAGTTACGTTACACGAAATTGCTCGCAATCAGTTCACGAAAAGTGCAAAGATTGTTGGTGCTTGTATTGGAAAATATCACCCACACGGCGATCAAAGTGTATACGGAACTCTAGTCAATCTCGTTCAGCAGAAATTCGCGATAGGAAAAGGAAACTGGGGTTCTCCAGGATTGGTAGATGCTGAAGCTGCACAATATCGATATACTGAAGCTAAATTAAATCCTCAGATTGAAGATTTAGTATTTAAGTATATTGATTATGTTGCGTGGGAAGAATTAGAACTAGAACCAGAGCCATTATATTTACCTTCTCCAGTTCCAGTCGGACTGATTGGAACAGGAGTAATCACTGGAATATCATTCTATAGAACTCTGATTCCGAAATATAAGTTGTCAGATCTTGCAACACGTCTTCTATGGTTAATTGATAGTAATTTCAGCCCAAATGTTACAATTAAAGAAGATGAAGAACTAGATCAGACATCGTCTGGACCTAAAATTCAGCCACATATTGTTGGATGTGATATAGCTGAAGATGGAATAAATCAATTTTATAAACTATTACTATCTGGCATTGGTACTATAATAGTAATACCATATGGCAAGATAGAAAACAAAGTGATTAAGATTCTAGGTCGAGCGCCTAATGCATCATTTAATTCATTAATTGAAAACAAAGATAGTCTTGAGATATATTTAAATGATTTATCTAAGCAACAAATTGATGTAGAAATTATTCCACAAAAAAGAGGAGTAAATTTAAATACATTAGCGGCAAAGATCTGGGACGATTATCTTATTAAGAAACTTAATTTCAACTGCGTTGTTTGCGATCACGAAGGAAAAGTAAACACTGTAGGTATTGATACTTTACTATATAATAGCTATCACGCTTGGAAGTACGCTGTTCTACAGAAGAATGTTGCCGATTACAACAAGCTCGTAAATAAGAAAATTGAACTATTTGTTATTCAAATAATTAGATACATATTTGAAGAGTACAAATGTACTCAAGTGTCAGAAATTGTACAGTATTTTCTGAAGCTCACAAAAGATAAGAAAGTTGAGATAGAATTTGAGGAATATGATGTAGATTCTGCCGCTTGGAAAAAGAACTCAAAAATAATCGAAGAACAAGATATTATAGATGTTTGCAACAAAAGAAATATCAGAAATCTTATTGAAAATAAAATTGATATTCAAAAAGTTGAAGGGGATATTCAATCGGCAAAATCTATAATCAATTCAATAGACAACTATTCTTATAAATATATACAAGAGCTCAGAAAGGAACAAATAAAATGATAAAAAACATATACTATTTTGAAGAAGAAGCAAAGTTAATAATTAGAACAATACAGAAAAACAAAATGATTAAATATACATATTATGATATTCCATATAGTATGTATACTCAAATTGATAACTTATTTGACAGAAAATTTGAAGGTAAGGTATGGAAGAAATTAGAGAATTGTAGATTTGAAAAAGAAGAGTATATAATAAATGAAAAGGAGGTAGAATCATGAAACGTTTACTTATATTACTTATTTTGGTTTTCGTTGCAAGCACACTCTACAGTTGTGCTACACATAACGCACAAGCTGGAGCAGCAGCTGGAACTGGATTAGGAGCTATCGCTGGTCAGATTATTTCAAGATCAACTAGCGGAACGCTAATTGGAGCAGCTGTTGGTTGGTTAGTCGGAAGCACTTTTGGAGATGCTGCTGATAAATATAATACTGAGCAGAGGATGAAAGCTCTCGAACAAGCTGAGTTAGCTAGACAGGAAAGAGAAAAAGCAGCTGCTAAGAAACAGCAAACGCAAGCTCTCGCATATCCAGCAGATGAAGCACCACCTGGACAGTGGATTGTTCAGAAAGGTCGCTGGGAAGGTGGAAAATGGATACCTACTCATAGAGTGTGGCAGCCGATTAACCCTGAAGATGATGAGAAATGAGCAAACAAGACTTATTTAATTACTATTTTGTTAATTCAATTGGAATGACTATGATTGTCTTCCTCGCTGGAATGCTCGAGTATGAGAAAACGTGGAAGAAAATCTTGATTGGAGTAATTAGTATTCTAATTGCTATATGTATATTTGTATACGTATAAAAGACTTAAAAGAGTTAGCTAGAGCTATTCTAGCTAACTCTAATTTTTATTTTTTAAAGATTTCATATAGAAATAATTATAGTTAGAGGTTGATGAGTTTTTATTTCATCAATCTCAAATAAAAAAAGAGGGGAGGAAGTATGAAAACAATAGTCACAAAAATTTTTAAAATATTAAATTTAACAATTTTTACCATTATATTTATAATTGGATTTTTGAGGTTAAATTTATCGATAATTTTAGCATTTAGTAATAATTATGGTCTATTATTTATATTAACAGTGTTATCCTTAAATTTATTCATTTTAGCAATATTTTCAACAATTGGTAGAATATTAAATAAATATTTTAATGAGATTGAATTAAAAATTAAAGAAGAGGCCGAATAGGTCTCATTTTATTATTTGCAATCGGCGCGAGCTAAAAATTTACTACATAGGAGGTGACAAATTATGAGCAGACAGCATCTGAACAGCAGCTAAACTTAAAAAAATTATTTTATTTTTGATATAGAAATAGTTTATATAGAAGGAGAAAAAATGATAAAAAATGTTTTTGCAGTTGTTTGTTTCTTAGTAACACTTATATTTGGTACATTGTTAGTTATAGATTCATATATCAAAAAATCATTAATAGAAGCAACTTTATTTCTTAGCGGAATAATATCTTCGGGAGTTACATTACAAAAGATTCTAAAAAAGTCATCATAATTGGAGGTGCGAATGTTGACGCCTAAAATATCTTGGTTCGAAAAATATCGACCAAAACACATTGACGAAGTCGTATTCAATTCAGAACAGCAAAAGAATCTTGCTCAAACCTGGATACAGAACCAACAAATCGATGGAAATGTGTTATTATCTGGTCCTGCAGGAACAGGAAAAACAACATTAGCTGAAATCTTAATCAGAAACATCATTAAGAATCAATCAGATCTTTATCGTATGAAAACGAGATCTGTAAATGAAATTGATGAAAAAGTGAAACCGTTTGTAGTGAAAAAACCAATTGGTAGTAAAGTAAAAATTGTTTATATTGAAGAAATTGATGGTATCTCACTACAAGGACAAAGACAGCTTAAAGAAGATCTGTTAGAGAAATATCAAGATTATGTTTCATTTTTAGCATGTACAAATTATCCTAAAAGACTTGATCATGCTTTGTATACAAGATTTACTTATAAAATTGATTTCACTTCTGAAAATATTGAAGGTATTAAAAATCGATTAATTTATATATTAAATAGTGAATCGGCAAAGTTCAAAGAAGAAGATCTGGCCGATTTCGTTAATAAAAACTACTTTCATGGATTAAGAAGCTTAATCAACTCATTACAAGTATCTTATATATCTACAAACGGCGAGATTAATTTTCAAGATCTTGAAAAGAATCTAAATATTGAAGATAATTTAGTTAAATTAATACACACTATGCTTGAAACAATTATGAAAACAACAGATCTTAATCAAAAGAAAATCTGTTTGATTACACCGTTAAATTCAATTATAGCTAAAGAATATCAAGAATTTGTGACTCTTTGTCACAATAATTCAGATATAAATTATGAAAATGTATTTACTAGATTATATGAAACAACAAGATTTTTGCCGTTACAAATAATAATCGGCAAATATACAGAAGATGTGACTTCAAAGAAATATCAACATATACATTTAATTAGCTGCTTTTATGAGATGACTAAATGTATACTTGAAGTTACAATGTAAACTTAAGAGATACACAAGGAGAAACATATATGTTTATCAAATCAGTAGAAGGAAAACGTATCATTGGCGTTGATATAAAACATTCGATTTCTGATTTAATTGTATATCTTGAGTGGAATGAAGAGCAAGAAATCAGTAATTTAGCTGGAAAAGGAAACAGTTCATATTACTTCAAGATATCACAGGATGATTTGTTAACAATTCTTAATTCAGTAGACTATGATGCAGAGCTGAAAAAGGTCAACGTACATTTAAGGCCGCGTTTATAATTTTTTCATATTTTATACATAAATTATTTTTCAAAATCTTTTTAAAATTCAAAAATTTCATATAGAAATAATATTCATAGTAAAAAATATTTTTATAACTTTTTTTGTTTTAGGAGAATAATACATGCCATATCAAGCGCTTGGTAGCATCGAAATTGTTCGACAACGTCCAGGCATGTTCATTGGTGATACTCATTCACCAGATCATTTAGTAGAAGAAATTCTCGATAATGCTCTGGATGAGATAGCTAATGGGTATGCTACAGAATTAAAGATTTATTATAATTCAGAAGAAAAAACATTTTGGTGCTGTGATAATGGACGTGGAATTGATGTCCATCCGATACAGTTACCAGATGGTACAGAAGAAGATTCAGTTGTAGTTCTCTGTACAAGATTATTTTCAGGTTCAAAATTTGATACTGAAGATTACGAACAATTAATAGGAATGCATGGTGTAGGATTAGTAGCTGTGAATGCTTTGTCTAATTGGATGGTTGTAAAAACTAGAGATAGAGTAAATCGCAGAAAAGTCTACACATATATATTTCAGAATTCAGAATTAGTATCAAAAGAAGAATCTGAAGATGATGATCTAACATGGTCAACAGCAGTCGGATTTCAGCCTAATAAAGCATATTTCGAAACAGATGAAATTAATACGAAATACTTTATTGAAAGATTAATTTTTGTTCAAGCGATTTATGACTTAGATAGATTTACTTTTAATGATAAAGAAATTCCGAAAATTGATTTCGAGAAATATGTCAGAGAATGTCTAGCTCTGGCCGATGAAGAATTATATCTATTAGAACATAAAAATGATAATAGCAATATTAAAATTCTACTAACTTACATAGAATCAAATGATTCAATTGTAATTGGCAATGTTAATCTTCGATTCTGTGAAGGTAAGTTTATTACATCATTTCAAAATGAATTAAGAAAATCTATTAAAGAGAAATTAGATAAAAAATTTGATAAAGTCCCAGATAAAGATTTATTAAACGGACTAAGAGCTTTTATTGTTATTAACATACCAGAACCGAAATTCGACAGTCAGACGAAAACTAGAATGGTATTGGATGTTAAGAATTTATTAATAGATCCTCTGAAAGATCAGATTGAGTGGTTTACAAATCAAGATGAAATTATTGAAACAATTCAAACAAATTTAGAAACTAAATTTCATCAAAAATTTGTAAACGGCAAGAAATCTGGCCGATCTATTAAAAATGTTTCAATTGATAAATTAAGAGATTGCAAAATTATTCCAGGAGAGATCTTATATATTCTAGAAGGTGATTCAGCTGATGGAACTCTAAAGCAAATACGCGATCAACGAACAGAAGCTATATTTCCTCTAAGAGGAAAAGTCTTAAACGTTGAATCTGCGTCTTTAGAAAAAATTAGAAATAATAAGGAAATAAAAAATTTATTAGAAGTTTTAGGACCAGTCAACAATAGAAGATATAAGAAGATCAAGATACTAGCTGATGCAGATAGTGACGGACGTCATATTGCTGTGTTAGTGCTTCTAGTTCTGATGAAATTTGCTCCTGACTATATTAAATCTGGCAATGTATATGTTATAATTCCGCCACTTTACGGCGCTGAAAAAGGAGGGAAGTACATACCGATATATCGACCAGAAAAAATTCAACAATTTAAAGCTCAAGGATATGATATTGTCCGATTTAAAGGTTTGGGTGAAATGGACCCAGCACAATTAGAAGTATGCATTAAAAGCAACATTGAATATCAGGTCAAATGGCCTAAAGATGAATCAATTATTAATTCATTAATCAACATTGTAACAGATACTGACACTAAAAGAACTATTATGAATGATGAAAGAATTAAACCAGAAATAATTTTAAATGAGATCATACGTGATCTCAAATCTAACAAAAAACAGGAGGCTTAAATTATGGCAAATCCAACTTTTAACCCATTTGTGAAGAAAGAAGCACCCGCTGCACCAGCAGCACCCGCAGCAGAGACACCAGCTGCAGCTCCCAAAGTAAAGAAAGCAGCAGGCGAGAGAAAGAAAGTTGCTCCAGCACTCACCGCAGAGCAGATACAGCAGATACTTGCTCTCATTAAGGGTGGACAGAAATCTTACTCTGAGATTGCTGAAGAAGTCGGCGTAACAAAGTATCAGGTAAACAGGGTTCTTGTTTCAGCAAAAGCAAAACTCAAAAAGGCAGCAGCTGAGAATCCTGCATTAGCTGAGAAAGTAGAGAAAGCTTTGAAGGCTCTAGCAAGGCCGGCAGAGAGCAGACCTGGTGCAAGAGGACCAAAGGGTGGCAAGGTCGACAGTGCAATCCAGGACATCGTTGGTCAGCTCCTAGCAGAAATTTAGTTAATTTCGGTTATTCAAAACAAGAAGAGTGGGATACAATTCCCACTCTTCCGAATTTATTTTTTTGAAGGAGATTAACATGGCAAAATTAAATAGAAGAACTAAAAACATCGACAATGTCACGAAGCTATTTCAAGTAGTTATAAAAACAAACGAAGAATCAGATGGACCTGATTTAACAGTATGGACGACAGCGAAAAATCTATCTGAAGCTTGTAAAAAAGTTGAAGCGAATTATAAAGAAAAAATCGTGATATATAATGCTAATTATGTAGCTTCATCCGTACTAGTACCAGGTGAAGCTGAATTGTTATTGCTTTAAAAATTTAATATTCAAAGATTTCATATAGAAATTAATTTGGTGAACTTCCTCTTTATTTTATTTTATTTTTATTTAGTAGGTGAGGACTACATAAGCTTGGGACAAAAAGGATATGTAATATCCTTTCACTTTATGTCCTCACCGCTTTTTTATTTTAGTAGACAAGGATTACATATGATATAATGAATATGAGATATCCTTGTCGATTTCTATTTAGTAGGTGAGGATTACATATGTTGTACTCCAAACGGAGTACTGGACATGGAGACTCTATCCTCACCGCTTTTTTTATTTTTTCATATAGAAACATATTTCGATTCAACATTCTATATATTTTTAGATTTCAATTTTAGTAATTTATAAAGAGTAGTTAAAAGAAAACAAGAAACAATAGGAAAACAAATATAAATAATAAACACAAATGGATGCTGATCGAAGAATTACTTGGAGAAGAATATTGGGATAAAAGTGCACGCTCTAGTGAAGCTGGTACTTACTATCACCCTGATCATTTGTATTGTGATGCGTGTAAAATTAATCATGAAATTTCTAAATATTTTCGTGTTGCAGGAGTGAATGTTACGTACTGTGACGACTGTGGAGAAATAGATCCTAAACCACGAAGTAGAAGAGAATCTCAAAACGAAGGATTTAATACATTTGACGATATAGTCACCTTAAAAACTGCCATTATCAGAATCTGAAAGTGGAACAAATTTATTAATTATTGTTTAGATTGCTACAAAGAACTTTTTCCCGACTCTTCCGGGACTCTAACTAATAGATTTGTTGGATGATTAATCGACTCTTATTAGTTTTGTCAGCTTGTAGCTGAATGGTGAAAATTAACAAGGAGGTAATCATGTATCTTTTCAGAATAATTCTGAGAGGTCTTTTCGATGATAATATAGAAGCAAATTATCATACTTTTTATGTTATTGCAAAGGACAAAGATTGAAAATTTAACTGATGAAGAACTAAAAGAAGCTTTAGATACTATCGAAAAGATAAACGAATCCTGTCCCTCTGATATGCCGAATGATATATCATTAAAACATGATAAGTATTTAGCTGAAGAGATAGATAAGAGAAAGAAGATATGAATAATGTATATAGATGTGTTTTAGATTAACAAAATTATTTTTATTTTTCAATTTTTCATATAAAAATAAGCTCTAGTGTTTTTATTATTGTAACTAGAGCTAAACTAAAAAAAAAGGAGGAGAAACAAAATATGAACAAAACAACAATCACAAAAAAAAATTCAACAATAATTAATGAAGAAGGATATAAGGTCTATAAGAGACCAGCTGATGTTGACTTATTTTTACATTCAAGTGCATTTCGTTTCAAGAATTCGTTTTATCATTCAGATAAAGAAATTGTTGAGTATTTAGTAGATCTTATTCATAAAAACGATTCAGATTTTGTATACGCATTAGCCTATTACTTAGGAAAGGAGATTGGATTAAGATTATCTCCAACAATTATGACGACAGAGTTAGCTCTGTCCGATTCAGCTGATTGGAAGAAGATTGAGAAGATTGTAAATGACATATTCACAAGACCTGATTTTTTAGCAAATTCTTGTGGATATATTAAATATAAATTTAATGTAAAATCATTTATGGAAAAATTACCAGAAGAATTTAGGAAGATATTGAAAACAAGATTAGAGAATTTTAATGAATTGACATTGAAAAGACGCAAAATGCGTCGGAAAGAAATTAAGTTATCGGATTTAATCAAGACATTAAGACCACGTCCCAAAGACGTAGAAATGTCTAAATTATATAAAGCAATTATTGAGAATGATAAATTAGCATCATTAAAAATTGAAATTGAAAACGGTGAGATTCAAAAAGCAGAGCATTTGACGGCTGCGATTAGCTCCGACAAAGTTTCTCGGAGCGAAAAAACTAAATTTGTTACTGAAAATATTGATAATATTCCAATAAATGCATTATTAAAGAATTTGAGCTATCTTCCTGAAACGGAAGAGGCTATTAAGAAATTGGAAGTAAGATTAGAAGATTTCTTTAGATTTGGTAATAAGAGATTTATAAATCCATTCGACTTAATTATGTTAGAACATAGTTGGTCAACCAACTATGATACAATTACACCTAATGATTTTATAAAAGATTATTCAATTGTTAATGAAGAAATTCAGAATGTATTAAACAAAATATTAAATAAATATATTGTTCCGAAATTTAGAGATGTAGATTATGCTGTAATTTTATATGATTATAGTGGCTCTATGAAAGGGGAACCACACCGTATTGGAACAAAATTCATAACAATGATTTCGAATTTATTGAGAGAGAACAAAGGAATATTTTCAAAATTTTATATATTCAATCATAGAATTGATGATTATACCGGTGAAATTAAAGCATTAATTACAAATTGTTCTCAGCCAAATTCTGAATATTTCGATTATCTGCAATTTGCATATAATTTTCATAGAAAAATTAACCCTAATGGGTCAACATCATTATTGGATGCAATTAAATACGTATTAAATAAAAATACCAAAATGGATTTCTTTGTCATTATCACAGATGAGACAACATGGACTGATTCTTATCACATTAAAGCTTATAAAAGGATTATTCCTCAAAAATTATACGGACGAACAATATTGTTCAACGCCTGTCCAGGTGTTGGGACAATATTTAAGCCATCGATTGATGTAATTAAGGTTTCTGGATTAAATAATGTAACATTGGATATAATTAGAGCAATGTCCAATTTTACAGAATTTAAAAATGAAATTATTAACAATTTTAATAAAATATTATCATTATAATGGATTACTACGGAGCTGGTCTTATCCAGCTCCTTTTTTATTTTTATAAAAAGGAGATGATAAATATGAATGAAATAGATAAATCTAGAATTAGAGCACTAAGCAAATACGAGTGCTCTAAAGATTGTCCGTTTAATGACAATGAAACTTACTGTGAACTTTTTGAAGCTCCCATCGGAAACTCTGAAGAAATAAATATCCGTTGTAGTGAATGTATAGAAATTGAAAACATTATTTCACGAAATAAAAATAATTAACAATTTCAAGATTGAACTTTAATAAATTAAATTAAGAATATTTTTATCAATTTGTATATAGAAATAATCTATTATGAATTTTATTTTTAAAGGAGTAATAATGGAAATCATAACATATGATGAATTTTTACAAATGTTAGAAAGTGATAAAATTACACCGTACAATATTTATAACATTGATCAAGATTATCAACAGTACTATAGCATTAAACATTATTTAGAACATCCAAGTGATAATTTTGATAAAGATCAAAAATTACATATATTATTTCAAGATATTGAAGTATATACCGGCAACTCTGACGAATTTCCGAAACCTCCAACGGCAAAATATCCGATCTCAGCAGTTACAATTTATAGTTCTTTCGAGAAAATATTCAGATCTTTTATTTTGCTGCAACATGTGAATGTTCATAAATTTCCAGCAAAAGAAGCTCTCGCCGATTTAGAACAACGATTTAAAGAAGAACTAGTTAATGATGGATATATAGAAGAAACTGATAATATCAAGATTACAATAGCAGCAACAGAATTAGATCTAATTAAACAGGTCTGGAATAAGATAAAAGAATTAGATCCAGTAGTGTTAAGTGGTTGGTCATCAGAAAACTTTGACTTACCATATACCTACTTTAGACTGAGTAACATATTAAATAAGAATGAGAAAGAAGTATGTAAAATATTATCTCAATTTGAAACTGTAAAGGTTCAAAGAATGGGAGATAATTATCTTATTCAGATACCAGAATATCCAGTTTCAGATCTTCTATATTTATACAAGCCGAGAGACGATGGAGGACTAAATTACGGTGACAAACAGTCTAACTATACTTTAGACTTTGTAGCTGAAGTTGAGTTGGGATTGAAGAAGAAAGAATACAAATCTGAGGGAATGTCACTTGATACATTCTACGAAACAGATCCAGTTAATTTCTTATTATATAACATTATTGACGTAGCACTAGTTAAAGCATTAAATAAAAAATTGAGACATATTGAATCACATAATTTATTAAGAAGATTAATGAAGACTTGTTTTAGCAAGTCATTGACCGGCTCTTCAGCTTTATTTGATACATACGTAAACTATAAGTTAGCTGAAGAAGGAAAATATGTAAGATTCGGAATAATTGACGAACTAAACACTTCTATTTCTGAAGATGAATTAGCGTCAGTTTATGTTCCGAAAGTGATGTCAAAAACGGTTCGGAGTATAGATCAGAATACGTTTAGATCTATAACAGGAAGATATCCTGGAGCTTACGTAAAGCAACCGAAAGCAGGTGTGATTACTTCTAAGGAAGGTATTATTATAGATCTAGACGCCTCGAGTCTATATCCATCGATGATTATTCAGTCAAATATTTCATTTGATACATTTTATGGAAGAATTATTGATCCAGTTTGTTATAATTTTATAACAATTATTAATAGGCTTCTAAAACAGAAACAGCCGATTTCATCACAAGTATATATTAACTTGCATGAATTTATTGTGAAATATGTGGAAACGAAAATATCACCTCAGAATAAATCTGAATATATTCAGAACTGTTATTTAGTTATGGGTTATTTATTAAAGAAAATTGAGAGATATAAAAAACCTTTAGAAGAACTATTTCAGCCCAAGAATATGGATGATTATATTGTCTTAAAAAGGTATTTCTTGCCGCTGATCGACTTATTTGATGATATACATCCTAACAGTAAAGAATATAATAGTTTTTGTAATGATTATTTGTTAAACGGCGAGATCTCTAATCAACCACCTTTCTTATATGTCATAGAAGATATCTTACAGCCCACTATTAGAATCATTACAATAAAATCGTCTGAAATTGAAAATTATTTAAAAACTAATCAACTCAGCTTAACCCTGTCCGGCTGTTTATTTACGAAACACGAAAACAGGGAAGGTCTTTTCATAGAGTTCTTAAAGAACTTGAAAAACTTAAGAAACGCCTACGAAAAGAAACGTGATAGTTTCGACGAAGATTCAGAACAGTATAATTTCTACGATATGAGACAGAAAGCTATTAAGATCACGTCTAACACAACTTATGGATTATTTGGTCAGTCGACTTATAGATTCAGTAATAAGCATTTGGCGAAAGCTATTACAGTTCAAGGTAGACTAACCTTGAAGATTGCACAGATTATTGGTGAAATGTATTTAAATCAATATACTTAACAATCGGAGGTATGTAATGGAAAAGATAATGATTTGTGTACGCTCTCGAAAACAGGAAGTACAACAGCGAATGGGATTAAACACAGTTACGTTTACTCAGTGGACGTGTAAAGCTATTAACGAAGCTAATCCGAGTTGTCCACATTGTTCTCCACATCCTGAGAATAACGCTTGTAAACTCAAAGTAACTGGTCCTTTTCTCTGTGATGGAGTGTGTATCAGTTATGATGACTACATGGCTCAACGATCGCATCCGAACAAAAATTCAAAAAATAAAAACAAAGAAAAATAATTTTAATATTTTTTATTTACATATAGAAATAATATTAACGATAATATTTTTTATTTGAGAAAAGGAGGCTTGATGACTAAAATATATATTCCGATTAGATTAATTCAATCACACGAAATTGGAGTCAATTTACTAATTCCACGAACACTTGTCGTTGGACCTCGTCAGTGTGGAAAAACGGCAGGAATTAAGTATGCAATTTCTCAGATTGAAAGCGACTTGTTTACTGTGTTCGTTAGTAATCGACAAATTAAAGATTACAAATATGCAAACATTAAAAATGTACACACAGCAGACAAATTTAAAACACTTGATATTGATACAATTGCAACTAAAATATTTGTGGATGATTTAGATCTTTGTGAGAAATATATTCCAATGAATTTTTCAAGAATCTTTGCAGCTACAACGTGTAAGCTTGATTTTCGTGAAATTACACAATTAGTAGAAAAGAAAGATTTTCCATTTGAAAGAATTTGCATAGTAGATCATGAAATAATACAATAGGAGGCGTAATATGGCAGACACATATGATGCACCACCTTTTGGTGCGCCAATGTCATCTTTTATTCAAACAGGAGCTAATGCTCCTTTTTCAACAGCAGAGGAAAAAATTGAAGATTTTAGTGAAGCTGAAGCGGGAACTATCCCAGAACAAGTTAATCCACTTATGCCAAATGGCAGTATGCCTTTTGGTGGGCCGATACCAGCACAGACCCAGACAACTTCGAAGTATCAAATATTCGATATATTCTGGTTGTTTAATCCAGGGTTAAATGTTCAGCCACCGAGACTAGTTCAGGGACAAGCTCATGTAGCAATTATTTCATTCAATATATCATTTGGAAATTTAAGAATTTCATTCTTTAATCTAACTCAGAATTCAATTAGACAGAATGTTGCATTCTTAAATAATATGCAGAGACTTGTATCAGGAACAATTTACCCGAGCAGCGCTTTCTGTATATATACATCTCCTCGAATAGCAACAATTTGTATCGAACAGTTATTTCAGTCAACTGGAGCCGAATGGCAACAGAATCGTCCAATCTGTAAAGTTGAGAAAAATGAGCAGAAAATTAGAGTCACAATTGAAGATCAGAAAGTTGGAAAATATTTTTATGATTTCGAAGGATGGCAAAGAGACGCGTTTCTTCAGAGTTGCCTCTTCACATACACAACTGGAATGTATCTTCACGGATTGAATCAGATAAAATAACTATACAAAATCCACTAGAAAGGAGCGCATATGGCAAGAAACTATAACAAAGTAATACTTGTAGGGGATGTTGGAACAACTCCAGAATTAAGACAGACCAAAAACGGAACAAGCGTCACCAACTTTTCGGTAAGTACAGTTGATCAGTGGAAGAATCGAAACGGAGAGATCCAGCGCCACAAAAAGTGGCATCGAATCGTTTGCTGGGGTAAACTTGCTGAAAACGTTGTACGTGGTATTAGACAGGGTATGCTCATTCTTGTTGAAGGTTCTATTTCATATAGAACATATATTAACAAAGAAAATATTAAAATACCAGTCACAGAAATTAAAGCAACAGAAATTAAGAAATGGGCAAATGTCCCATTAACGAATTATTCAAAAAATTCATCTATTGAAATAGATCAAACATTAGAAAACGAGGCTGACAATGAAATTGCTAAACCCGATTGATCCAGAAGAACTAGCAAAAATCGATAAGACAAAGAATATAATACTCTGTACTCCACCATCAGATAAAAATATTATTGAAACAAAAACTCCAGATATATTTTCAATCTTGTTGACTCAGGATATAAATCTATCACTTGGAGAACAGATTACACCAAATATTATCGCGATGGAGTACTCACCACGTCTTAGAATCCTAGTTCCATCTGGAATAAAATTAAACATCATTGATACTGAATCAAATAAAACTGGAAGTATATTTAATAAGATTTATTGTAACTATGATGTATACTACGCGTATGAATCAGAAACAGATACTGAACTGAAATACAAAGTATATAATAATATAAAATTTGTCTTATATATTGATGTGATTCAGATGCGTAAGAAAATTAATTCTTTATTGATTTCAAAAGGAGAACCGATAGCTGATTTATATTTCAGTTGGTATATTCAGACTCAAAAAGAGGTACCAATGATCGAAAATATTTATTTGATTAAAGATTTATATGTCTTTCAAGAATTTGCTAAAGTGATATGAGAAAATCGGCGAGATCTTTAATTTAGATCTCGCCGATTTTTAAGTATGATAGAAACAAAGGTGTAGTTCTATGGATTTCTTTGAGCAACTATTAAACTTATACTCAACAATTGAGTTTCCAGAAGATTATAAAGAATTAGCTAAAGTTGATAAAGCGATTAGCTGGTATCTTGCCGATAGTTATGATCAATATGTTTCAGTATCACAAACAAAAAACACTTTTATAGTTGAATTAGACATTAAGAATGCATTTTACACAATATGCAATGTTTGGTTTGATCCCGAAAGTGAATTTTTAATTGAACTGAATAAATTAACAGATAAAAAAGCTAGAAACATATTCATTGCAACTCATTTAAAAGATACACCATATTTAAAACAATTAAATATTATATGTAAAATAATTATTATGGGTGTCTTATTTGAAATCGGCAAGATTCAGTTACTAGAACTAAAAAAAGATGGCGCAATTATAACCTGTGATAAGACAGAATTTGATAAATTAAATAACTTATCAGAACTGTCAAATCTCAAGTTTATCAACTTTATTAACTCAAAATTTACAATTAAAGTTGATACATATTTAAACTACATTAGATGTTTCAAAACCAGCTACTTCTGGAATGGAACAGATCTGATTGCAAAAGGAACTTATAAATATATTCCTGAAAAACTTAAACAAATTCAAAAAGCAATTTTAAAAGACGAAATAATTAATCTTAAAGCGCTCAAAAAAATATATTCCAAGAATTATTTTAATATTATAGCACACAATAATTTAGATCAGATTATGAGAAGCTATTATTTATGTGATAATAACAAATACATATTAATGAATGGAAAATATTATCCAAGATTAATAAAACATGAAATTGATCCAAAACTGTATCTTAAGCTGTTTGTCTATCCGTTTATTCTAGCGAGGCGCATATGAAAACAAAAAAGCAAACGCTTATAATTAAGAAACTGGAATGCACACAGTGTGGATACATCAGAGAAATACCTCGAAAACTTTCTCGTAACAAGAAGACAGGACATTATAAACACATGTTTTGTCCAACCTGTAACGAGAAAACAAAATACATTGAACTGTATGACATTTGAAATGGAGAATAATGATGGTATTAAAATTCTTAAGTAAAATCAAAAGATGTGGTAAGCATCTGAAGAGAGATTTAATGAAGATTGAAGAAGATTTCGATATTAAATCAAAAGAGAAACAATCGTCTTCGAAAACCCAGTCGAAAGGGAAAAAATAAGAGGGAACATATGGAGAACATCAAAGCAGGATGTCCAATTTGTGGAAATAAAAAATTCTTTATTTACACAGAGAATTTCTATATTGCTGAAATTGATGACGATAACTCTTTAATTGGAGAAAAAGATTCAGAAGCTATTACTGAAATTAAATGTTCTAATTGTGATACGCAATTTACAGAAGATCAATTTGAACAAATAAATATATAAAAACAAGGAGGTATCAAAACATGGCGAAAATAATGTATTGTCCAAACTGCAAGACCGCACGTGAGTGTACAAAAAAAGGATTTAACAAAAATGGTGAACAGCTCTATTATTGCAAAGAATGCAAGAAGAAATTTCCAGAAGTAGAAGGTCAGTTGCCTGTGAAAGCGAAAACAGCAAAAGAGAAGAAATCTAAAATTACTGAAATTTATGTCAATAATAATTTGATAAAAACAGTTGATAAAAAGATTACTGTTGATGAGGCATTTAATCTTCTTACAAATTACTTCGCAGATATTGCAAAAGATTCTGTTGAAGTTAAAGAAGGTGATAATAAGACCGTTATAAAATTTACAATTAAATTGATTGGTACGAAAGGTTAAAGATTTCAAGCGGCCAGATCTGATAGAAGCTCTGGCCGCTTTATCTAAGGAGGTGATAACTCAATGTTTGCTCTAGAAGAATATGAAGTTAACTTAGACTTTGATGAATCATTAACTTTTTCAATTGATGAATTATTGAACAATAATATAATACCATATATTTATACATCACTTAATGATTTAGAGACATTGATTCTACTTAATAGACTTAAATATTATCTCAAAAACTATAAAATACGAAGTTCTATCAATTTACATGCTATCTTTAACAGCTTAACGCATTGGATATCAACTGATTATCAACTTTATTATAATATGAATAATTTTTTAAATACAAAAAAACCAATAAATTTAATGTATCTACCAACTGTAGATGATATTCATACATTTTACAAAATAGAGAATAAAAAGATTGAGATTAAGACAAATCCAGGCATGTCTAGTGAAAATAATGTTTATTTCTATATTATCAAACAATTTTATATATCAGAATATATATTACGAAAATACTTTAATCCAAGAAAGGGGTGACAAATATATGATATATCTAAACTCTTATTTCTATCAAATATCAAGTTGTCTAGATGAAGACCAAGATTTATGCATGATGTATAATCTTCCAAATATTGAAAATAGAAAAATTAGTATAACATTAGATCATATTTGTCGAGAGGAAACAATTACAGAGGAAAATAAGGATAAAGTAATTAAAAATATATATAAAATTGAAAAAAGAATTCTAGAAAAATTTCTAATTAAAAAATCAATAGAACTATATCGCATCCGTTTTTTAGGACCATTGCCAAACGAATTTGACTATCGTCTTCTAGATATGCGTTTAATAGAACTAATGCAGAATATGATACCAGAAGAAAGGAATAACTTATGAAACTTCAAATTCTACGTCAATATAAAAGCACTATGAAAACACCATTTGACTTTATCATTTACAAATTAAAAGACGATAAGTGTATTTTAGAAGATCCAAATGAAAATAGAGTTACAATAGATACGGTATATAAATTAAACAAATATTTTGATATATCAAACATATCAACACCATGGAGACCATTATTTGATTATGAGAAATTTATCAGCATACAACATAATCAAACTAAATATTTCTTTCCATTGTTCGACGAAGATATTCGATATTTCAACCTCAGCTTTAACCATCGTATTGAACAGTGGCAATTTCCAGATGACTTTTTCAATAAATTATCAAAAATGGAAGAAATAGTATTTGATAACTTTAAGATCAATCTAATTCGGAAAGATCCAGATGAATATTACATTACAGCTCGTTTACCATTATATAAAACATATTGCATAAAAAACACATCTTTTGGAATTAATAATATTTATAATTCTTATTATCTAGCTATGAGACATAATCAACAATTTTACAGATTTCCATATGGTAATGTAAGCATAACAGACGACAAATTATGTCTCGGTGGTGACATTCGCGTACATCATGATATAATTTTAGCATCAGATATTCAACAAAATCTACCAGAAAAGCTTCTATTTTTCCTAACAACAACATTTTTTAGTAATGACTATGGCATGCAATTGCGAGCGTCACAGTATAAGAAAATTCATTTTGACATAGATAAAATTAAAGAGCTTATAAGAAATGAGTTGTATGATGAAATAAGCACAGTTGATGCGTTATTTTATCTATCTCAAGTTCCTATTAATGAACTTGAATATAATCCATTTCTTCTATCATCGAACAATGACTTTAATGAAATAAATAATATAATGGTAGAAGGAGAAAATAATGAATATCGAAAAAATCAATAAAACAAGTCTAACTAATATAATACCATTTGTAAGCAAGTATAAAAATCTAGACACTCTAGCAAAGAGTAAACTTGCTGAATTTAGAAATATTATACTTGCTCAAAATGGATTATTTCTACTGTGTAAATCCAATTTCGGATACATAGTAGAACAGATTGATGGAATTAGATATGACAATTCAGCATTGCTACCGATAGAAAACACACCAATTGTAAAAACATATTGTGATCCATTACCAGATCTGTCCGTTTTCAATCAGATTATCGAAATTTTTAAATATGTTCATGACAAAGCAAGAACTGAATTTCTATTAAATGTATATTTTGATAAGATTTATAGAACATATATTATTGACATTCCAGAAGAACAGAAAATAACATCTGCTTCAATCGATTATAAATCAACTGTAGAATATGAGAAGGATGCAAGATATATTAAATATCTACAGATTCATTCTCATGGAGCATTAAATGCATTCTTTTCAGGAACAGATGATAAAGATGAGAAAAACAAACAGATGCATATTTATGGTGTCGTCGGAAATTTAGATGTAGAATCAATTTCTGAAATTAATATGAAATTCAGAATATGGTCTGGTGAGAAATTTGTAAATATAGATTTTAATAAAGTATTTAATGCACCAAAAATTAATTTACCACATAAATTTATAAGAAAAATAGATCAAATAATTGAAAAGAATAAATCAATTATCAAGATTGACAAAGCTATAAAAAAGCTTGACAATTTTTATATTAACGGCAAGAGCTGGGAGAAAACTATTTCTTTTGACAACATACCAGAGGATTTATTGTTATGACAGCAAATATCGTAGAATACTTTAATAAAATTGATATTATTCAGATTGGCTGTGGAGGAACTGGTGGATGGCTTGCTCCTCTTGTAGCTAAATTAATTAGAAATATCACAAGTAGAAACAATCAATGTGAATTTTCATATACATTAATTGATAATGATATTGTTGAACAAAGAAACATTCTTAGACAAAATTTTCTAGAAAGAGACATTGGTAAGTCTAAAGTATTAGCTCTTGCTAATAGATATATTTTAGAGTTAGAAAAAAATCTCAATCTCTTAGATGAAAAAATCAACAGTACAAAAAAATTAAACGAAATTATAAAACCAGATACGTCCACAGATACAAATCTACAAAGATTAATAATATTATTAGGATGTGTCGACAACAATTCAACGAGAAGATTATTGTATAAATACATGAATAACTTACCTTTAAATATATCATGTATTTATATTGACAGCGGCAACGATCTCAATAAAGGTCAAGTTGTAACGACTTGGATTAATCTTCCAGAGTTTATTGGTAATCAAGATCAGACACCAGTAAATTTTCTGAAATTGTTTACAACAAAAAAGAAAACAGAAACAGAACAAAGTTGTGCATTCTTTGGAGATCAAACACAAGGACTAAACAACTTTGCCGCTAGCATTGTATTCTTAAATTTACAGAGAATATTAATTACAAACCAATTACCAGCTAATTATATTGAATTTTACTCGAGCGGATACAGCTCAATAAAAATCTAAAAAAATCTAAGGAGGCGTTAATATGTATCAGAAACTTGAAAATTTAATTTCTAAGAAAACTGAAAAGAAACCAAAGGAAAAGAAAAGCTATATTTATGTATGGAAAGCAGCAAAAGTACATTTCAGAGGACCTTGTGAATTTAAGGTTGATGATAAAATTGAAATTCTACTTGATAAAGATGCTCGCAAAATATTATTTGTAAAAATTAATGGCGAAGGATCAAAATACACAAAGAAATTTGCAATAATATCGAAAACTGGAAATATTGGTGGATTTTCTATGAAGAAAGCATTTGAAATACTCAACTTCAATGAAACTGCAGTTTTTGAGTCAAGAAAAGTAACAGATGAAGAACTGAAAGCTCTATCTGAAATATTGCCAGATATTGGTGATGTTGGGTATGAAATTGACTTAAATAATCCAATTAAAAACGAAAATTAAAAATTTATTTATCGGCGAGATCTAAAAATGATCTCGCCGGTCACTTTATTTTTCGAAAAGGGGATATCTCAATGATAGATATGGAAAATCACTTTATCAAAGCATACACTATCAATGACGCTTGGCGCGACGCTATTTGGCTTTGTGTCAAAAAAGGTTACAATTACAAAATAGAAAACAGTAGCTTAACAGACATCGGCGGAAGCTACATTGGACAGTATCGAAAACAATTAGAGTATGTAACTATTATAATTGAAAAACCAGGTACAAGACCTTTAGCTCCTATTACTCCACCTTCAGTTCCTCCACCAACTGACGATGAAAAAATTGCAGCTTACTTTGCAAGATACTTAGCTGAAGATGTAAAAACAGAAAATGAAGATTATACATATGGTCAATATATTAAACCACAAATATTTAAAGCAATTGAAAGATTAAATGTCTCAAAAGGTAACACTAATCAAGCGTGTATATCAGTATGTGATACAAACTCGATATATCTCGAAGATCCACCATGTTTGAGACTAATAGATTTTAAAGTAGTAAACAATAAACTTAATATGA
>Ga0209720_1000855_pt1 | contig 29272 bp, 33 predicted proteins | sample AD_JPNMR3_MetaG_FD_184426 | JGI IMG/M metagenome (GOLD analysis project Ga0209720, IMG submission 184426) | Active sludge microbial communities of municipal wastewater-treating anaerobic digesters from Japan - AD_JPNMR3_MetaG (SPAdes) (version 2) | ecosystem: Engineered > Bioreactor > Anaerobic...
GGTTTCCCTTGATATTGCCCGAATGCTCTTGCCCTTTGCTTCTAATTCATGTAACATGATAATTGATCCACTCCCTAGCATTTATTTCCCTCCGATTCTTTTGGTTTATCAGAGGGATAATTCGCCATGGGTGGGTCATTTTCTTTCCGTTACTTCGGGGTCAATTATATACCGTCGTTGACAGATTCAAACTAATCGCAAGCGGCTAAAAACGTAATTGGGCAGGATTACGTTTTCAAAAACCTGCCAGTCTACCAGAGATAATTTATAAGAAACTTGATATTGAAAGAAAAACGGATTATCCTTTATGCTATTCTGTCATAATCGTTTTTAATTATCGATTTTAGAGAATAAAACGTGATAATGAGCTATAAAAGCATTTCTCTTTCTCTGCCGTAAATCCGTTTTTTATCAATACTTCTCCGAAATTAAAAGCCCTGCTGGCTATTACCAACAGGGCAGTATATGAAGGAGTTTATATGTAATAAATAGCAACTTCCAGGAATTTCTGCATTGCCCAACCGAAAGGAGAGATTATCTTTTTGGACACCTCTTTAAAGCCGTTTGGCATTGGATATTTCAAGGTTATCGTATCAAAAATCCCTTTCCTCGTTCAGGTCAAGTGCAGCAGCCAGCCGTTCCTGTCCCATATTATTTTCGTATTTATTATCTTCATCTGATCACTCCTGTCTTATCCATAGTTTCACATTATCGTGGTATATGCCTGTAAGCCTTGCAGCTTAAGGCTTCCACTTATATTAATAGTTCTTACTGAACCTTTGTTTTAGCTGCTCTAACATTTCATCCATTGAAATATCATTTTTTCCTTTATTATGTTTGTCCACCGTATTCTTGCTCTGGTTCATCCGCTTATTTTCTTCCTCAACTTTTTTGGCAATACTTATCCGTTGCCTATCATCTTTTAACAATTCTCTCAATGTATCATTCCAATTTTTCACTAATAAGTCTGGGAAAGCCTCTCGACCTTTTCCGCCTTCTTGAAAGGCATTATCGTTGCTTTTCATAAATGGGATTTTAAAGTAATCAGCGTAAATTGCCGAAACAAATTCGCCCTTGTTTTCTTCTGGAGGTTTGTTCTTAAAATCATTCTGAAATTTCAAATCATATAAAATTCTCTCCAGTATTTTCCTTTGTGGTGCAGGTATATGCTTATCATGTTCAATAACCAATATATGCCCGTTTTTCTTATATTTCTGGAATTCATCGGCTATAAAACAATACTTGCCACTTTTCCGCCAGTTGAGGATTTCCCCTTCAACCACGTCAGCTACCACTAATTTGCTATGCAACTTAAAAACCTCACTCAAAAGACCACCCAAACAAAGGTTTACCCAAATATCCGTGTCACATATGGGATATTTGGAAAGTTCAGCAATATTAATTTCCATCGTTTCCGCCCATACCTTCAATAAGTTTGATTAACGACATTGCTTTCTCTTGCGAAATTCTGCCGTCTTTGAGGTTGAATTGAATATCTTCTATAAATTTTTGTGACACATAAATATCGTTGGTGGGCTTTATCAAATCAGTATTAAATCCTGCTTGTAAGGTTCTCTTTTCCAGTTCTTTATCTTTGGACTTTTGGACTAAAGCATAACGCCTTTGCAAAGTATTTTTACTTTGAGGGAAAAGCTGTATAAGTCTTGTTACTGTAGCCGAATAACTAACACCAAAGTAGTGTTGCATTTTAATAATATCACTATAACTTATGTAATAGGGGTTAATACTATTATATGCCACAAAAAGCCTGACGAGTTTTTCAGGCATCAATATGCAGCTTGCAAAACACTCTGCCTTGTATTCTTCTATATCTTTATCTAATTTGCTTATAAAGCTCAAGCTCACCTGTCCGTTAATGGCATGGTAACATTCATGCCATGCGGAAAATACTTGCCTTCCTAATGTATGGGAGCTATTTATATAAATGCAATGAATTCCGCTCTTTTCGATATGGAAGCCTGAAAGGTCACTGTCTTTTGAAGGAAACTTCAAAATAAAATATCCCAACTGCTCCTCCAATATATTGAAAGTATTTTCTACTTTCTGGTTTTCAGGTATATATTTTTGCCTGAATTGTTGAGCAATTGGGACTACTTCGTTATACGCTTTGTTCTTTTCATCTTCGGTTAATTTTATATTCTGCTTTCCCAACTAAAACACCTCATATTATCTGGCACTAATCTTATGCTGCATCACCATTTCATTAAATAAGACATTAGCCATTTCCACTGTCTTCCAAGTGACTTCATGCACTTTGCCAGACCTGAACCTGACACAGCCCAAGTCCTCTTGATCCGTTTTAAGCAACTCGTCTAATTCCATTCCGAGAATTCTGGCACACGCCTCATACATAGGAACATTGAAACTACGCTTTGCTTCTTCAATAGACACAAGCAAATACGCAGAAATGCCATACTGCTGTGAAAATTCTTCAACACTTAATCCTGACGCAACTCTTTTTTCTTTAATTTTTTTACTTAATTCATATTTGGTGAAAGCAGGCCTCTGGCACGGATCAATCTCAACATAATCCCATATTGTAGCCATTCTATCACCTTACCTTTCTAACAAAACAATGTTTTGGACATAGTACTTTCTATTATTAGCATATTATTTTATAACAAAAATGATACAGTCTCAACGACCCAAATTACGGAATTTGTGAAATTATGATTTGAAAATATCAGTGAAACAACATATTGCTTTTTCTATCTTAAGTTTAGCATCATAGTTGCTTTATTGTCAATTATTACTTCCAAATTATAAAAACTGATGCTATAATACCTTCATCCTATAAGAAAAGGAGTTGTATAAGGCATGACAGAACAAGAGGAAAAACTGATCAGTGCCGCACAGGAAATTATCTTTGCCGCAAGGCTCGGCGGAAACGATCTGGTGCAATTCGGCAGGGAAGCGGCACAGATATTGTACAACCATGGGCTTTTGCAAAAGGAACCCTTTGAAATTCTCACGGGAGAGGTATAATTAAATCGAGAGTGTATACTCATAATTGCGTTCGAGGTATATAGTGATATGGTGAGACGTACCATAAGTGACTGCAGTTATGCCTTATAAATATTATTAAGCGACAGATTTGACTTAAAAGATGAAGAGTTCCTTTTCCTGAATGAACACAGGACATATGAGATAACCAATAGTTAGGGTGGTGTTCAAATGAAAGAAAACAGCAATCTGAAGATCTATTCATTATCTGATATCCGAAACATGAAGGTCCACGGGCGCATGACCGGGCGCCTTTCACCGTTAACGCTTTTCTGGACCGGAAGCGGAATCGAGTTCAATGCCAAAGGTTCGGAACTGTGGATCGAGGTCGAGACGGATTATGATGTGTATGAGCCGTGGATAAGCATACTCATCAACTCATATCCTGTAGCAAGGCAGATGGTGACTGCGGGAAGACATTGGTTATGCGTATTCAGAGGGATGAACGCGGGCGCCGCAAAGAATGTGCGAATAATGAAGGATGTCCAGCCAATGAGCTTTGACAAAGGATGCCTGGTACATATACATTCTGTGAGATTTGACGGGGAATTCCTTCCCGTTGAGGACAGGCCGTACAAAATCGAGTTCATTGGCGACAGCATAACTTCAGGGGAAGGGACTGTCGGGGCATCATGCGAACAGGACTGGATACCCATGTGGTGTCAACGCCGGAATATTTTTGACCCTCAATCGCCGGTTAAAAATTGACCCAATCGCCGGTTTCCAACCGCCATCTTTTTACGGTCGTTTTTCTTCTTTGCCAACGATTATCTATACTGGGATGCCGGCCGACGGCGCGATTTTGACGCCGCTTTTTAACCTGTTTTTTAGCCTGTAGCTTTCACCTCTGATGTTTATGATATGTGCGTGATGCAGTAACCTGTCCAGTATTGCTGTAGCTATTACTGTGTCGCTCATTAGCTCACCCCATTCTCCAAAGGATTTATTGCTGGTAAGGATTATACTGCCATTTTCATATCTTTCACATATTACTCTAAAAAGCAGCTCTGCTGATGCTCGATCTAATTGCATATAACCTACTTCATCGATAATCAGTATGTCAGGCCGGGTATATACACGCCATCTACGATCTAGCCTATCTTGTTCTGCTGCCCTTTTTAAGTCTGCTATGAGATGTGCCAGGTCGGCATAATATACAGTCATTCCCGATCTTAGCGCTTGCATCGCAAGACCTACCGCAAGATGAGTCTTGCCTACACCGGGAGGCCCTAAAAAAATCACGTTCTCCGCCCTTGCAACAAAAGCAAGCGTTGATAATTCTTTGATCTGCTTTGTATCTATGCTTGGCTGGAAGCTGAATTCAAACTCTTCCAGTGTCTTTCTGTGAGGCAGCCTTGACAGTTTAAGCCTTGTTTCTTCACTGCGCCGCCTCTTTTCCTGTATCTCGGTTTCTAAAAGCTCATTCAAAAACGTAAGATACGTAGCTTCTTTATGCAATGAATCTTCAAGCTTTGCGTCCAAAAGCTCGGATGCTGTATTCAGCCCAAGCTCGGAAAGGATGTTGCGGGCATGCTCCAGTTCAACCATTGGATATCACCCCCGCCAGTATATCGTACACACTTAATGAGCGTATTTCGACCGCCTCTGCCTCTTTTTTTCTGGCAAAGGGAAGTGGTAATGCCATACCGCCTCTTTCAGCAAGACCCTGGTACTGGCCTTTAGACCATACTATCCGGCCTGACGCATAATTTATCTTGTGACATACTATTCTTATCTCGCCATAGAAGACTTCAAAGCAATCACCGCACACTCTGACCCTGACCTCTCTGCCGCTGTACTGCCATGGTACCCCATACTTAGCACCGTCGTAACTTACAAAACCATCCCGCGTTACTTTCCTTGTTTCCCATCTGTATTTGTCCCGGACAGATTTATCCGGCAGAGGAAGAAGAGATTCTTTCCTTAAGGCTTCAAGTGGTATTTCTCCAGTAGTTCCGTGGACTTTGCTGTCTACCTTCCTGCACCATTCAAGAGCCTGCCGGTTTAAATCATCCAGGTCCTTAAACTGCCTTCCCGGTAGGAAATTATCCTTCACATAGCTTACCAGTCGTTCAACTTTCCCTTTTGTCTGGGGTCTCCTTACACGGCATACCTTCGGTATGAAACCCATGTCCGCGGCAAAGTCTTCGAACCTGCTGTTCCATATCGGCTTTCCAGCCTCGCTGCCGTCTATTACAGTCTTCATTCTGTCGGTCAGAACTGTTTCCGGAACACCGCCGTAATACTCGAAGGCGTTTACCATACACCTCATAAGGCTGTATATATCGCATCGCTTAGTAAACTCAATATACTTACATCTTGAATTGCCCAATATCATTACGAAGGCTGGTGTTTTATGTATATTTCCTTTCTCATCCATGTAATGGGCGATACCCCAGTCCATCTGCGCCTGCTTGCCAGGCAATGTTTCATACCTTCGTACTGCCGGTAGATTTCTTGCAGGTCTATATGGCTTTACATAATCCTTGATTATCGTAATTCCTCCAGTGTATCCCATAGCCTGCAGCCTTTCCATGATCACAACGCAGTTGAATATCCCGTTCTCCATCATTTCTTTGATCTTAGGTTTGAAAGGATCAAGTTTTGATGGCTTTGTCCTGCCCTTAAGTCCATGCTCGGCTTTTGGTTGCTTTATGTACTTTTTTGCTGTGTTTTTTGATATGCCAAGTTCTTTACTTATGGCATATGCACTCTTCCCATTTTGTGATTTTTCGCGTATCATGTTAATTAGCCCACTCCTTATCATACGGTCATCTCCCATAAAAGCTTCTCACACTCTTATGGTAGACCGTTGGTTTGGCGTGGGTCAATTTTTGTCCGGCTTTATGGGTCAATTATACCCCGGCGGTGACAACTAATAATATATGGGTTGTAAGGAGGGTTATCGTCGTGTTTAAAAAATTGGTTATTCTATTGCAGGATAGTGGCGCCGGAACTGCGGGAGCAGCTACTCTCGATTCGCTTATGAGCAAGGCAAAGGCCATTGACATCGGTTACTTTGAAGCTACATCAGATATCCAGGGGAATATCACCGAGGGAAAGTACTGGAAGAAAGGCGACATGGTCAAAATAGGCCTTCTGCCAGCGAGTTTGCCGGGAGGATAGAGGCAGTCAAAGATAAATTTCCTTTCTTTGTTTACGAGGATAATGGTGAAATAGTTGGCTACGCTTATGCACACAAGTTTAAGGAACGTAAAGCATACCAGTGGGTATGTGAGACTTCCATTTATGTAAAGAATGGCAGCACACAAAAAGGTGCAGGAAGACTGCTGTATGAAAACCTTCTTCATGCATTGAAACAGCAGGGATTTGTCAAAGCCATCGCAGTTCTTGGCTGTCCCAATGAAGGAAGTGAAATATTCCATCAGAAAATGGGTTTTTCTCTCGTATCAACGTTACCGGATATTGGATTCAAGCATGGTGCGTGGCATGATGTAAAGCACTACGTTCTTGAACTCAACCCATACCGCGATGATATGCCGGAACCGCTGGAGTACCGTCAGATAAGGCAGAACCACCATATATCCGGTTGCACATGATCTGCCGGCGATTTCCCGGCTATGCCGCTGCCATTGGAGGATTGCCAAAATACAGGGACAGTTATGAGAATTAACAGGGATAAAAGTGTCAGAAGGGTATTATTTATAGTTGAAGGCGCAAGAACGGAATTTACGCTTCTGAGGCGGATATTTTGTGATGTGCTGAACTATGAATACATAGAAAAAAGGAGAAACAGAGCAAGCTTTTTCAGGAACAGGAATATCAGCACATATCCTTTGAAATCGACAACATAGGATGCACGAACTTGGAAATTTTTGATAAACAGGAAGCCAGGTACTCACAAAACAAGACTTACAGGCTGGTCAGTTTGTTGTCGGTCGCTCTGATAGATTTAGGTATTATCGAGCTTGACGATATCGGCAATTAGCAGTAAACCTGGTTCAGAGCCCGTATTTTTCATAATAAAAACGTCATCGGCCAGATTTGATTACCACATGTACAGCTACAGGCGAGGACCCAGGTATAAGTAAATGTTACATCACCTCTAAGAACTTATAATACCTGGAATCATTGACAAATACTCCGACAAAACAATATAATTTACGCGTGGTGAACAAAGGCGTTCATCATACTGTGTATATGCCACAGGGAAACGTGGCGGTGCATGGTATGATGAGCGCCTTTTTGCTTTTGCCGGCCATGGATCCGAAAAAACGGATCGGGCAGCGATAATTATGCCGTTAAGAGGCAAAATATTTTCCAGGAAGCGGATCAAAATAAACAAAGGTGGAGGGTTCGATATGGAAAGCGGACTGCGGGAAAGAAAACTGCTGTATAAGGGCAAGTCAAAATCGATATATGCCGGAGACGACAGTAATACTTACATAATGGAATACAGGGATTCGGCCACGGCCGGGAACGGCGCGAAAAAAGCGGAACTCGAGGGGAAAGGAGCCCTTAACGCCGAAATATCATACATCCTGTACAAATATCTTGAGGACAACGGAATCGAGACGCACTTCATAAAAATGCTCGACGGGACCAGGATGCTGGTGAAAAAGGTCGAGATCGTAAATGTCGAAGTGATCGTCCGCAATATAGCAGCGGGCGGCTTCTCAAAAAAATATGGCGTTCCCGAAGGCACACCGCTGAAAAACACGGTCCTGGAATTCTGCCTGAAAAGTGACGAGTACGGCGACCCGATGATGAACGAGAGCCAGATAACCGCATTGGGGATTGCTTCGCAGGAACAGCTGGAAACCATGAAGGATATGGCGCTGCGCATCAACAGCCTCCTGTCTTCACTGTTCGATAAATGCGGCATAACTCTCGTGGACTTCAAACTTGAATTCGGCATACACGACGGGAGGATCATCCTTGCTGACGAAATTTCGCCGGATTCATGCCGCTTCTGGGATAAGGCTACGGGCGACAAGCTCGATAAGGACCGTTTCCGCCGGGATCTCGGCGATGTGCTCGGAGCATACAGGGAAGTACTGAGGAGGCTGAAAAATGCGCAACCGGTATGAAAACCCCCTTTGCGAAAGATACGCAAGCAGGAAAATGCAGGAGATATTCTCGCCCGACAGGAAGTTCTCCACATGGAGAAAACTGTGGGTCGCCCTTGCCGAAAGCCAGAAGGAACTTGGCCTTGATATCTCCGACCGGCAGATCGGGGCCATGAAGGAGCATATATACGACATAAACTACGAAGTTGCGGAGCAGCGTGAAAAAGAGGTGCGCCACGATGTGATGGCCCATATTTACGCTTACGGCGTCCAATGCCCGGAAGCGAGGCCGATCATACATCTTGGCGCGACGTCGAGTTATGTCGGTGACAACACCGACCTGATCCTGATGAAAGAAGCCCTTGTTCAGATAAGATCGTCCCTTGCCGGGGTCATAGTCGAGCTTGCACGATTCGCCCTGAAGCATAAATCACTCCCTACGCTTGCATACACGCATTTTCAGCCTGCGCAGCCCACTACCCTCGGCAAGCGGGCGACCCTGTGGATGCAGGACCTGGTAAGCGACATGGACGCGCTTGAATTCGTAACGTCGCAGATAAAAATGCTCGGGTGCCGCGGCGCCACCGGTACCGCGGCGAGTTTCCTCGAACTTTTCGACGGCGACGCCGAAAAAGTCGAGCGCCTTGAAAAGCTGATCGCACAGAAGATGGGCTTTGACGGGATTTTTGACGTAAGCGGGCAGACTTACCCCCGCAAGCTGGATTACAACGTGCTTTCGATCCTGTCAGGCATCGCGCAGAGCGCGTGGAAATTCTCGAACGACGTCCGTCTCATGTCACACCTGAAAGAAGTGGACGAACCTTTCGAAGACAAACAGGTAGGCTCGTCGGCAATGGCATACAAGCGTAACCCCATGCGGAGCGAGCGCATATCTTCACTTTCAAGGCATGTGATCGCACTGGCCCAGGACGCCGCCATGACGGCATCGACGCAGTGGTTCGAGCGCACCCTTGACGATTCGGCAGCACGCCGCATCTATATACCTGAAGCATTCCTTGCGACGGACGGGATACTTTCACTGTACAGGAATGTGATTGGCAATATGAGGGTCTACCCGGAAATGATGAGAAGACATCTTGAAGAAGAACTGCCATTCATGGCGACTGAAAATATCCTGATGCACTGTGTAAAGAAAGGCGGCGACAGGCAGCTGCTGCACGAGGCGATCAGGGAGATCGCCGTGTCGACAGCCAGGAACATCAAGGAAACCGGGGCAAGGAACGACCTGATCGAAAGGATCCTGGCGGACGAAAGGTTCAACATAACACGGGAAGAGATGGAGAACCTGCTCGACGCGGGGAAATTCACCGGGCTGGCGGAGAAACAGGCCGAAACTTACGCGAAGAAAATCCTGGACCGGTTCGGGGAAAACTTAGTTTCAGAAGATGCTGAAATAAATGTTTAGACCAATCAGTCAGAGCCATGGGCATGCTGACGGGACCATGGCTTTCGGAAATCCCAAGACCCATGACTGAGAAAAGGGAGGCGGTTTAGCCATGTTAACGGCAATAGTCGGAATAAACTGGGGAGATGAAGGAAAAGGAAGAATGGTGGACCTGCTTGGTTCACAATACGATATCATAGTGCGGTACCAGGGCGGGAACAATGCAGGCCACACCGTTGTGAACGAAAAAGGGAAGTTCATACTGAACCTGCTTCCGTCGGGGATCCTGCGCAATGATACCGTAAATGTCATGGGACCTGGCATGGTGGTAGACATTGCTCATCTCTGCAAAGAAATAAAAGGACTTTCTGAAAAAGGGATAAAGATCACTCCCGAAAATTTAAAAATCAGCCAGGGGGCAACGATATGCCTTCCGTACCATGTACGCCAGGATATACTGGAGGAGGAACGGCTGGCCGACAAAAAATACGGTTCAACAAGACGCGGCATCGCGCCTGTGTACGCTGACAAGTACATGAAGAAAGGCATACGTATGAGCGATCTGCTTTTTCCGGATACTTTGAGGGAAAAACTTGAAGGTATTGTGGAATGGAAAAACTTAATGATCTGCGGCGGATACCGCGACCAGGCCGTTGATACCGATGAGATGCTGGAGTGGCTGAAGGTCCATGGCGAACCTATCATACCCTTTATCTGCGACGTTACGGAGTATCTCGAAAATGCGGTCAGGGAGAACAAAAATATATTGTTTGAAGCGCAGCTTGGCGCACTCAGGGACATAGATTTCGGCATCTATCCCTATACGACGTCCTCCACCACGCTTGCTTCGTTTGCGACCACAGGGGCAGGCATTCCGGGGGCGAAGCTGGATAACGTTATAGGAATAATGAAGGCTTATTCCAGTTGCGTCGGAGAAGGCCCGTTTGTCGCGGAATTCTTTGGAGAAGAAGGCAGCCGGCTCAGGGAAGCCGGAAGCGAATACGGCGCAGCGACCGGAAGGCCGCGCAGGGTGGGAGCGTTCGATATTCCTGCATCACGCTACGGCATAAAGGTCCAGGGTGCGGACGAGATCGCCCTCACAAAGCTGGACGTGCTGTCATACATGGATAAAGTACCTGTCTGTATCGCTTATGAGATCGACGGGGAAAGGACGGACAGGTTCCCGACAGGAGACAGGCTGCTCAGGGCCAAACCTGTTATTGAGTACCTGGACGGCTGGAAATGCGACATTTCATCCTGCCGCAGGAAAGAAGATCTGCCCGCTGAAGCAGCCGCTTATATAAGATACATCGAGGAAAAGACGGAATGCAGGATCCGTTACGTATCGGTGGGAGCAGAGCGGGACGCATACATTGATATGGATATGGCCTGAACAGGTTAACTCTTTTGCAGAGCACTTATCCGTCCGTATTTTATTTAATCGGCGATCAGTGATTGTGAAGTGGTTTCAGTACCCCATGCCTGCCGCATGCAAAGGGCAGGGCATGGAACGAAGCTTTCCGGACAAGCGTGAAATATCCGGACAAACAGGTATATTAGATATAATGGACGGCTGGAAGCCGGATGAAGACTGTTATTAAGATCAGATCAATGATATGTCAGGAGGAGTCAGGATGAAAGCAAAGGTATACGTGACACTGAAAAAGAGCATAGCGGATCCGCAGGGCAACGCGATACAAAATGCTCTTCGTAAGCTTGGCTATACGAATGTCGAAGAAGTTCGGATAGGTAAGCTGATCGAACTTGATCTCGGGGATATCACCGCGGATGAGGCGCAGGCACAGCTGGTAAAAATGTGCGAAGGCCTGTTGGCCAACACTGTCATTGAAGAATATAAATATGAACTCTGTTAAGAGGGAATGACACAGTCAGAATACTCAATCAGAGGAGATCGATCAGGAGTCAGGAGGAGGTCATCAGGATGAAATTCGGCGTAATAGTTTTCCCGGGGTCCAACTGTGACATCGACTGCTTTCACGCGGTGAAGGACGCACTGGGCCGCGATGTCGAGTATATATGGCACGATGATGAAGAGCTTGACGGCTTTGACTGCATCATACTTCCGGGGGGCTTTTCCTACGGAGATTATCTAAGATGCGGCGCCGTTGCAAGGTTTTCAAGGATAATGGAAGCCGTAAAGGCCCATGCCGCCAGCGGCAAGCTGGTCATCGGGATATGCAACGGATTCCAGATATTGACAGAGGCGGGGCTTCTGCCCGGGGCTCTCGTCAGGAATAAAAACCTGAAATTCATATGCGATACGGTACCTTTAAGGGTGGAGACCACCGATACCCCATTTACAAGCCTGTACAAAAAAGGCGAGATCATAAACATCCCCATTGCCCATGGGGAAGGAAATTACGTGGTGGATGAAGAGACCCTCAGGAAAATGAAGGAAAACGGACAGATAGTTTTCAGTTATGTGGACAATCCCAACGGGTCCATGGAGAATATAGCGGGAGTATGCAACGAGCAAAGAAATGTACTGGGTATGATGCCCCACCCCGAGAGGGTCTGCGAGGAGATACTGGGCAATACCGACGGCCTGAGGCTGTTTGAATCCATCGTAACGGCACTTGAAGGGAGGCGGTAACATGAGCAAACCGTATGAAGCAGTAGGACTGACGGAACAGGAATACAAAAAAATCGTGGAAACCCTGGGCAGGGAGCCCAATGAACTTGAACTCAACATGTATGGAGTCATGTGGTCGGAGCATTGCAGCTACAAGCATTCGCGGGCATTGTTCAGGCACTTCCCGACAACAGGCAAAAGGGTCCTGCAGGGACCGGGAGAAAACGCAGGAATTATCGATATCGGTGATAACCTGGCAATCGTCATGAAAATAGAAAGCCATAACCATCCTTCCGCCGTAGAGCCCTACCAGGGCGCCGCCACCGGCGTAGGCGGAATCATAAGGGACATCTTCGCAATGGGTGCAAGGCCAATTGCAATACTCGACTCCCTCCGCTTCGGCGACATAGAGAACAGCGAAAGGGTCAAATACTTGGTGGACGGCGTTGTTGCAGGTATTGCAGGGTACGGCAACTGTATCGGCATCCCGACCGTTGCCGGCGAGGTAGGTTTCCACAACAGCTACAACGGGAATCCGCTGGTCAACGCCATGTGCGTCGGCATAATCGAGCATGACAAGATCTTCAGGGGCAACGCCTCGGGAGTCGGCAACTCCGTAATGTATGTCGGCGCGGCCACCGGCAGGGACGGTATGGGCGGAGCAAGCTTTGCCTCTGTTGAACTGACCGAGGAATCGGAAGAGAAAAAGTCCGCTGTACAGGTGGGAGACCCCTTTATGGAGAAACTGCTGCTGGAGGCCTGCCTGGAACTGTTGGAAACAGGATCGATAGTCGGACTCCAGGATCTCGGCGCCGCCGGCCTGACGTCGGCATGCTGTGAGACTGCCGCCAGGGGCGAGGGCGGGATGGAGATCGACGTGCTGAAGGTCCCCCGCCGTGAAAAAGGAATGACGCCCGTTGAAGTCATGATCTCCGAATCGCAGGAGAGGATGCTCCTGATCGTCGAAAAAGGCAGGGAGGACGAAGTAAAGAGCATAGTTGAAAAATGGGGCCTCCATGCCGTAACGATAGGAAAGGTTACCGGCAACGGCAGGCTGGTCGTCAAGGAAGGCGACAAAATAGTTGCAGATGTACCTGCCTGCAGCCTGGACTCTTCAGGCGCGCCCAAGTATTACAGGGAATACGAGGAACCTGGATATTACCGGGAATTGAAGCAGCTTGACCTGGAATCCATACCGGAGCCCGGCGATTACAACAAAACCATGATGGACCTTTTGACTTCCCCCAACCTTTGCAGCAAGGAATGGGTGTACAGGCAGTATGACCACATGGTAAGGACAAGTACCGTGGTAAAACCCGGCTCGGATGCAGCCGTGATGCGGATTAGGGGAACTAAAAAAGGTATCGCTTTGACCACGGACTGCAACAGCAGGTTCTGTTACCTTGATCCGAGGGCGGGAAGCGCCATAGCAGTGACAGAAGCCGCGAGGAACCTCGTATGCAGCGGAGCGATACCGCTGGCCGTCACCGACGGGCTCAACTTCGGCAGCCCGGAAAAGCCCGACCGGTTCTGGCAGTTCAGGGAAGCGGTAATAGGTATCGGCGAAGCATGCAGGGAACTGGACACGCAGGTAATAAGCGGAAACGTCAGCTTCTACAACGAAACCGAGACGCAGGCCATTTACCCGACCCCCATCATCGGCATGGTGGGCCTCATAGAAGACATTGACAAGCACTGTACAATGCATTTCAAGGATGAAGGAGATATCGTCATACTTCTTGGGGAGACCAGGAATGAGCTTGGCGGCAGCGAGTACCTCTCGAGGATCCACGGGCTTGAGAAGGGCACGGTACCGAGGCTGAACTTCGGCCTTGAAAAAAAGCTGCAGGCCTTCATATTGTCAGCTATTGACAAAGGCCTCCTGAAATCCGCCCATGACGTAAGCGACGGCGGTTTGGCCATAGCCCTGGCGGAATGCTGCATGGAAAAAGAATTGGGTGTAAAGGTAAAGTTGGAATCCCAGCTTCGTACGGATGCCGTACTGTTCTCTGAAAGCCAGTCAAGGTTTGTGGTCTCCTGCAGCCCGGAAGCGCTGGCAGAGCTTGAACAGGCAATGGTACAGCGGGAAGTGCCTTACCGGGTACTGGGCAAGGTCGCGGGCAAGGAGCTTGTAATCGATATCAACGATAAAAATGTCATAGCTTTGAATGTAAAAGATATGAAAGAGGCGTGGAGAGGAGCCTTCGGATGCCTTATGAATTAAGAACCGGAAAACCTTTGCGCGGTGATGGGCCATTGACTGGCAACAGAGCGGCAGGCATGGATAAGTTGGGAGAAGAGTGCGGGATAGTAGGGATCTTCAACTTCGATACATCCAGGGATGTGGCCAAATCCCTGTACTATTGCCTGTATGCCCTGCAGCACAGGGGGCAGGAAAGCGCGGGAATAGCCACCACTGACGGCCACCGGACGCATTTCCACAAGGAGATGGGGCTGGTGCACGAAGCCTTTAATGAAGAAATATTAAAGGGGCTTAAAGGGAGTATAGGCATAGGGCATGTGAGATATTCCACAACGGGAGACAGCAAAGTTACCAATGCGCAGCCCCTGGCAGTCAGATACCGCGGCGGCAGCATAACCCTTGCCCACAACGGAAACCTGGTCAACGCTGCCGAACTGAGGGACTGTCTGGAGGAAAACGGCGTGGTCTTCCAGACGACAATAGATTCCGAGGTCATCGTAAACCTTATTGCCCGTTTCAGCAGCGAAGGCATCGTAAATGCTATCGAGCAGACCATGGAAATGGTCAGGGGCGCGTATACCCTTGTGGTAATGACGGAAGATTCCCTGATCGGCATCAGGGATCCCTACGGCCTAAGGCCGCTTTGCCTTGGAAAAACAGAGGACGGCTGTGTCCTGGCCTCTGAAAGCTGTGCCCTTGATATCATAGGGGCAGAGTTTGTCAGGGATGTGGAGCCGGGAGAAATCATTGTCATAGACAAGGACGGTCTCAGGTCAAAGCGTGTGCAGTCAAAATGCAGGAGAGCCTCCTGCATATTCGAATATATCTACTTTGCCCGCCCGGACAGTGTAATGGACGGCACAAGCGTTTATGAGGCCCGTAAAAATGCGGGAAGGATATTGGCGGAAGAACATCCTGTGGAGGCGGACCTGGTAATTGCAGTCCCGGACACCTCCATTCCTGCCGCCGTCGGCTATGCGGAAGCTTCGGGTATTCCTTTCGGGGAAGGGCTGATAAAAAACAGGTACGTAGGCAGGACGTTCATCCAGCCGGAGCAGGAGCTCAGGGAAACGGCTGTCAGGCTCAAGCTGAACCCCCTGAGATACAATGTCTCCGGCAAGAGGATCGTCATGATCGACGATTCCATCGTCAGGGGGACAACCAGCAGACAGATAGTCAACAGCCTGAAAATGGCGGGAGCCAGGGAGGTACATCTCAGAATCAGTTCGCCGCCGGTCACCCATAGTTGTTATTTCGGCATAGATACGCCGGACAGGGAGCAGCTGATAGGGGCAAGGAAAACCCCGGAGCAGATCGCTGAGGAAATAGGCGCTGACAGCCTTGGCTATCTAAGCGTTGACGGCCTCGTCAGATCGGTAGGGAAGCCGGCAGAGCAGCTTTGCCTGGCCTGCTTTACAGGCGATTATCCCATGGAGGTGCCAAAAACAGGCAATAAAAAGGTGTTTGAGTACAGGCAGTAGGCAGGTGCCTTAAGAAGGAACGGCCTGATATTCCAGTGCCTTTAAATGTTCGTCGTAAGGCGGCCCGATAATGCCCTTCTCTGTAATAAATCCTGTAATAAGCTCATGATCAGTCACGTCAAATGCAGGGTTATATACTTTGACCCCGTCCGGCGCAGTCTGCCTTCCGAATCCCATGGTTATTTCCTCGGGACTGCGCTCTTCAATCACGATCTCGTTTCCCGACGGAGTGCGCAAATCGACCGATGATGTGGGCGCCGCAACGTAAAAAGGAATATTATGCGCCTTTGCGAGTACAGCCAGCCCATACGTACCGATTTTGTTCGCGGTATCGCCGTTGGCTGCCACCCGGTCACAGCCTACGATCACGATGTCGATTTTGCCCTGCTTCATCAGGTAAGCTGCCATATTATCCGCTATAAGAGTAACATCGACCCCTGCATCCATCAGTTCATATGCGGTAAGCCTTGCGCCCTGCAGGAGCGGTCTCGTTTCGTCTGCATAAACTCTCACATGGATGCCCTGCTCCAGGGCTGTGTAGACCGGAGCAAGAGCAGTCCCGTATTTTGCCGTTGCCAGGCGCCCTGCATTGCAGTGTGTAAGGACGGACATTCCTTCTTTCAGCAAAGCGGCCCCGTTTATACCTATTGCATGGCACGTATCTATGTCCTCCCGGTATATCCGTAAAGCTTCTTCCTCCAGTATCTCCTTTATTTCCGGAATACTCCTGCCCCTGTTCTTCCTGACCGTTTCATCCATGCGTTCCAGTGATTTGAACAGGTTTACCGCAGTTGGTCTTGATGATGCCAGGTAATCTTTTATTTTTAGAAATTCGGCATAGAAAGAGTCAAAATCATTTGCCGTAACTTCATTCAGTCCCAGCAAAACTCCGAAAGCGGCTGCGTCGCCGATTGCCGGCGCGCCGCGGACTTGCAGCCGTTTGATTGCCTCCCGGCAGTCTTTTATGTTGTCGATGCACAACTCGACTTCCTCCGTTGGAAGTTTAGTCTGGTCGATTATTTTCAATACCCCGTTTTCCCATCTTAATGTATCCATAGTAGCACTCCGCAATATTACTCTACCGAAAAATAAACATGCAGTTACAGCCAGACTTCGTCAGAATAGCCCGCCATTATTATACCACAAGGCATGGTTCCGTCTGCCGGGAAATGCACCGGCTGCGCGTCTGATAAACCAGGCGGCATTGTGCAGCGTTCCGGACGGTTTTTGAATTTCGCCAAAGGACGTGATACTGCCGCAGGATATGATGTTGCAAGATTCAGTTATTCACTGTAAAATTCGGTCATTTATACGGAATGATTTCAGTCCGGATACCGGTAACTTCGCAGGAACCCTGGTTTTCAACGAAGTTGGCGACGGAGTTCATCATGCTGTCCAGGTGGCCGGCCTCATTCGAAACGAATACAAGGCCAAGTACGCAATAATTCCAGGAATCAAGCTTTCCGGTTTCAGCAACGCCAGCGTTGAACCTGTTTTTGATTTTATCGACCAGGCTCCTGACGACCTGTCTCTTGCCTTTGAGCGATTGGGATTCGCTGATGAAAAGTTCTATCTGCAAAACACCTATGAACATAACCGCATCCCCCGGACAGCAAACGATTTAGATTATGTAAGGTATGTAGCTATTTTCGCCAGGCATTCGTCTATTATCGCGTCTATTTCTTCGATTTGGGAGTCATCTGGATCATAATTCTTAAGTATCTTGATTTTGCGGGCTTTCCAATCCAATGATTTGATCTGGTCTGTTAAAATCACTCCTGTTATCGGGTCTCCGCTACCGGGTACTGGTATACCGCTGACCGGTAAATCTACTTCAAAGGGGTAGTTCTTCTTTTGGTTAGTGATTGGACAGACAACTGCAAATCCTGTTTTTTCATTGAAATTTTTCGGTGACAAAACAAAGGCGATCCTTCTTCCGGCTTGTTCATGTCCGGCTTGAGGATCGAAATTCAGAACTATGAAAGCGCCTCTCTCAGGTATGTCCGCCATTATATCAATTCACGCCCTTCCGTTCCGAAATCTATCTCATCGTGACGGTTACCAGGAGTTATCTGTGATAATAGCTCTTCAAGCGAGTATTTCTTTCTAGCTTTTTTTGGCCTTAATGTAATGGTCCGTTTGTCTTCGGAAACCAGCATTTCAAGTTCAGAGTCCTGATGGATGCCAATTTTGTCGGCAGCTTCTTTTGGGATACGTATTCCCAAACTGTTTCCCCACTTTTGGACAGTGACCACAGACACGTAATCAGCTCCTTTCGCCTGGATTTTCCCGGCTTGCGGGAATTTTTCCAAATCCATTATATCACCTTTTCACAGAAAAGTATATACATAGTATATACTTTTCTGTGATTCATATATTCTTATGCAATAAAATTATGGTAAGCTTTGACATGAGCGGCAGAATAAAATATTATTATTACATTATTGATAATTAACATCCCTGAATGTTTGCTGCTGGAATGGCTGATTTAAGCTGAAAGAACAGAGAGGTCTTCCGGGGTTATGTTTCATGCACTAACAGACAATAATGTTTGGGTGGAAGAAATACTGAAAGACAGGGATATCGCCCTGATAGGTTTTGCTGATCTGTCGGAACTGGATCCTGAAACCCGTCTGGGATACCGGTACGGTATTTGCATTGCCATCCCTCTGCGTGCGTTTCCAAGTGCAACGGACGAACCGTCACGGGAATATTATGAAGAATATAAAATCGTAAGCGCAAAGGTCAGGGAAGCAAGCATATGGCTTGCCGAGAAGATCAGGGAGCGGGGCTTCGACGCGTATTCGCTTGCCCATGAAAAGCAAAATGAGAAATTCAGGACCCGGTTGCCTTTAAAAACGCTGGCGACACGGTCGGGACTTGGCTGGATCGGGAAATCGGCCACTTTGATCACAAGGGAATACGGCAGCGCAGTAAGGCTCAACGGCGTTTTGACAGATATGCCTCTGGCGGTCGGGACACCCGTCAATGAATCGTATTGCGGTGACTGTGAAGAATGCGTCAGGCACTGCCCTGGCCATGCCATTAGAGGGATGATATGGGATTCACATGTGGACAGGGATGATTTGCTGGATGCGCCCACCTGCAAAAAGACGATAATCGAATGTGGGAAAATCATCAACGTAGCCGAAGAGGCCTGTGGTGTCTGCATATCGGTATGCCCGTGGACGAAGCGGTATATTTCACGAAGAGGAGCGAGTTGAATATGCCGTATAAAGCAGTTATAGGAAAGTACCCATCAGGATGTAAAACTGGTGGTTGTTCCCGGAACATTCGAGGTTCTGGATGAACTCAAAGAATGCGGTTACAGGCTGGCGGTAGTTTCAAACCACAGGTCATGGATGCCTGGTTATTTGAAATCGGTGGGCCTGGCAGATTACTTTGAGCAAATCATAATTTCCGATCTGGTTGGCTGCGAAAAGCCTGATGCCAGGATAATGGAGATAGCATTGAGCAAGCTGGGTTTACTCCCCAAAGATTGCCTGTATGTCGGCGATCATCCTTTCGATGTTTTGTGTGCAAAGAAAGCCGGCCTCGATTGTGCATGGCTGGCATTATAGAACTGAAGCCAAACAAATTCTCTCTCAGTAAAACCGGACAGAGATTTGACCTGATTTTTAAAAACACTACCGATGAAGCCGTTCAAATCCCGTCAGGTCCTCCCGCTTTGGAATATTTTGACGATAATGAATGGATCGAGTTACAGCGTAAAAAATTGCCTGAATACCTGGCGGAATATAATTATATATGGATTATTCAGCCTGGTGAAAAGCAAATTTACGAATCCAAATCTTTGGATACGTGGCTGAGTGCTTATGATTTTGATTATGTTCCCGGAAAATACAGATTCAGGTTCCATGGCACATAATGCGCTCTGCCAGAATCGGCATGACCGCGTTAGGAGGGAATTCTGAATCATTCAGTATGGCTTTTTTCCACTCGTCGTAAGCGGCGATGCCTTTTGCGTATATGCTGCCCGATTTCTTATCATAACGTCCCGTCATTACCCTGACTGCATTCTCAAGTATGGTTTTTGTGCTTATCAGCGGCCTTGTTGCTTCCCCCATGGATATCACAGCAAGAGTACACTCATTCTCCCACCACTTATTGGTTATGTAGTATCCTGACTCGTCGGTCTTTACCTGGGACGCGAACTCCTGATTATCCTGGAAGAAATTCCAGCCGAGCAGGACCGCTCCGTTTTCCCTGTACCCGGTGATTATGCAGGCTTCCGGGGGACCGATTATCCCAAGGGCAATGCAGGGGAAGCCTTTGTCGATCTGAGCTTTTATGAACCTGATAAAATCATCTTTATTATCAGATTTTTTGCAGCTGATGAACTCCACGCCGCATGTATTTGCTGCCCTGGCCAGCATATCGAAGTCACGGCCCAAAGCTTCTGCGCCCAATCTGTAGACTTCCTCAGGATCATCAAAGGTGTGCATGGCGTCTATATTTCCGCCGTTCCACGAAGTGGTATCCCAGGTCAGACGGAACGCAGTCCCTGTAGATACCATTGTAAAGTCCAGGCTGACATCCTGGCCGAGATAATTTGCGCAGCTTTTCAGGCACATGGGGTAAGGCGTGCATCCGTTAAGGCTGTATTCGACCTTTGAAATACCGTACAACACAACGCTGTTTTCACTTTTATATCCTGACTGGTTGATCATTGATTATCATCCTCCATTTTTCCACGATTTGGCAGACCAATACCATACATCCCGGCACAAAGCATGATTCTTCGCAGTTGAATCCTTTGAATTTGACTATAACTGGGGCATTGATGACTGGAGGAGATTTGGAGAAATGCTTGATGTGATCCGCCACTATGATGCCCTGATCGACGAAAATAACGATCCGGTCCATGATCCGCCGCCATTGAAAGCTTATATGGACAAATGGGACGGGCAGGCTTTTATCGATGAAATGCAGTTATCAACGGGCAAGGATGTGCTTGAGATCGGCGTCGGCACAGGACGGCTGGCCGCAAGAGTCGCACCGAAATGCCGTAAGTTCATCGGCATCGATATCTCGCCGAAAACCGTGGAACGAGCGAAAGAGAATTTGCGTGCGAATGCCAATGCCGGTATTATACTTGGCGATTTTATGGAATACCCTTTCGACACAACCTTTGATGTGATTTACTCGTCGCTTACCTTTATACATATCAGGGATAAAGCAGAAGCTATAAGTAAAATCGCACGGCTTCTGAAGCCCGGCGGCAGGTTCGTGCTTTCTGTTGATAAAAATCAAAGCGAATACATCGACATGGGTGATAGAAAAGTAAGGATTTACCCCGACGATCCCGCCATTATACGCAGTTATATTGAAGCTGCAGGGCTTGTTCCTGAGAAGCAGTTCGAGACAGAGTTTGCCGTGATTTTCGCCGCGAAGAAAGAAGAATGATGTATATTTTATGCAGTTATGAAGAAAGCAGCTTGTTTAAATCATAAGCATGGACCACGATAAAGAGGCATGTAAGTAATCCGATACTGCAGTTTTCTATCGCTGATTATTAAAAAATTACTTGCAAACAATATAATTTATGGTATATTTCAAATATTAAAAAAACAGTCTGAAAAAATCAAGGAGAAAATTTATGGAACAGTTGGCGATATTGGATTGCGGCGGACAGTATACCAAAGTCATTGACAGGAAAATAAGGGAACTGGGAGTTAAGTCGGATATATTCCCTCTCAAGGCGGACATCGATGCTTTGAAAAACTACCAGGCGATAATCCTTTCAGGCGGGCCGGAAAGCGTCTGGTCCGATTCTGCTTTGAAATATGACGACAGGATATTCTCGCTGAATGTTCCCGTTTTGGGCATCTGTTACGGAATGCAGCTGATCAACCATCATTTTGGCGGGACGGTATCGCCCGGAGTAAAAAAAGAATACGGCGAGAGCCGGATCGAGACCGATAAGAGCTGCCTACTGTTCGAAGGCATTGCGGACAACACCCAGACAGTACTGATGAGCCACGGGGATTCGGTCGAGAAACTCGCGCCGGGCTTTAAAGCGGCTGCGAAATCTGGCAATGTGATCGCGGCGATATATAATGAAGACCTGAAAATCTACGGAGTACAGTTCCACCCGGAAGTCGACCTGACTGAAAACGGGATGAAAATGCTTGAGAATTTCCTGAGGAAGATATGCGGCTTCAAAGATACCTACGCCCTGGAAGACAGGATAAACACCGCGATCGAGCAGATCCGGGAAAAGGTCGGGAACGAAAAAGTCCTCGTGCTGGTGAGCGGAGGCGTGGATTCCGCCGTAAGCGCCGCCCTTCTGCTTAAAGCACTGGATCCGGACAACGTGTATGCCATCCATATCGACCACGGTCTGATGCGGAAAAATGAAAGCGATATCATATGCGAGAACCTCAAGGAGCTTGGCCTGAAGCACCTGATCAGGGAGAACGCCGAAGATATATTCTTCAACAGCAGGGTTGAGATAAACGGGCGTGAGGTCGGGCCTCTGACAACACTTGTCGACCCGGAAGAAAAAAGGAACCTGATCGGCGAGATCTTTATAAAAGTAGTTCAGCGGGCGGCGGAACGGCTGAACCTGGATTTCAGCAAAACGTTTATCGCCCAGGGAACGCTGAGGCCTGACCTGATCGAAAGCGGCAATCCGGATGTTAGCAGCTATGCGCATAAAATAAAGACCCATCACAATGACGTCGAGATCATTCGAAAGGCAAGGGAGAAAGGCCTGGTAGTGGAAACGAACTGGGACTGGCATAAGGATGAAGTAAGGCAGGTAGCCAGGATGCTGGGCATCGATGAATCGATCGCTTCAAGGCAGCCATTCCCCGGTCCCGGGCTTGCTGTCAGGGTAGTTTGCAATGACGGGAGCAGCAAAGTAGATGAAGAAGATATAAAGAAATTCAACAGACTGCTGGTCGATTCGAAGACTGCGCACAGTGGGCAGATATTGCCTGTAAAAACCGTCGGCGTCCAGGGGGACTGCAGGAGTTACAGGCATTTGTCGGTACTGTGGGGGCAAGGGACCGAATTTGACTGGGATGAGGTATACGAACTTTCGAAAGTCATTACGAATAACGTACATTCAGTGAACAGAGCGGCGTATATACTCAATAAAACAAGCATATACGGCGGCATTAAGACTTACGAGATGTATATAAACAAGGAAAGTGTAAACCTGCTGAGGGAGATAGACCACATCGTCACATCTTCTCTTAATGCGAAAACCATAAGCCAGTCATTCGCCGTATTATTGCCCATAGGGATAGAAAAACGCTATTCTGTAGCTATAAGAACATTCGTCACGAATGATTTCATGACTGGCAGGCCTGCGTTTATCGGGAAGGACGAGAGCAGGGACGTGATACGCGAACTGGCAAAGAAGATCGGATCCACCTTCAGCGAGATCGAGTTCGTCCTGTACGATGTGACAAGCAAGCCGCCGGCGACCTGCGAGTGGCAGTAAGCAGAGACCGCATAGTATGGCTGCGGATTAAGCAAAATGTTCGAGATCAGAGGCAAATACAATACTGCAAAGGTTTTTACAGACAATATCGACAGTTCGGCGATTGCGCAGTTCAACACTATCGAGTTATCCCGTTATGAAGCAGATCGCGGCAGCCGGATCAAGGCTGCCGGCATAAAAAGGTTCAGGCTTTTCCAATAATATGCCGATATATATTACATATGGATGTATTTTGGTTCCAGGGAGGGAAACAATATGATCAATGCTGTCAATTCCACGAACAGGCTCCAGCCTGCCTACACAAATGAGAAGGGATCACCAGGAAGACAGGATAACATAAAAAAGGATGAAACAGGGGCAATCCTCGAACTGGGGAGGAGTGAAGCCCGGAGTGCCGTATACGGCAAACCGGTGTACGGAAGAGACACGAAGGAGATAGACCGCCTTTGGAGGGAAGCCGAAAAATCCTATGAATCTCTCAGGGAAATAGTCGTCAGGCTCGTCGTCCGGCAGGGCAAAAAGTATGAAGACGTGTTGTCGGGAAAGGAAGCGCTTTCTGTTGACGAGAGTGCCAGGGCTGAAGCCCGGATGCTGCTGTCCGAGGACGGCGAACTGGGAGTAAAGGCTGTCAGCGCCAGGATCGTGAACTTTGCCAAGGCACTTTCAGGCGGCGACAGATCCAAGCTGGCTGAGCTTAAGGCCGGTATAGAAAAAGGCTTCCGTGAGGCCGAAAGGGTTTTCGGCGGCAAGCTCCCGCAGATATGCTACGATACCTATGATGAGATCATGAGACAGCTTGATGAATGGGCGAATGAAGATAATTGAACGGGGTCAGGGTAGACCCCGTTTTATTTTCCGTGCCCCGTGACGCAATAAACCGCATAATTAAATTACTCGGACAGACATTATAAAACAGACAACTGTATAACAACCGGCCGAAGAGGTTTATGCTTTTTCTGCATTAAAATTATATCAGTTAAGATCGATATACTTTGCCGTTACGCCTTCAAGGCTGTTGAGTTCTTTAACAAGAGCTTCAACGTCTTCCTTGCTGCCGTACGGCTGCAATATGATGATCCCGTCATTGGAGCAGGCATCGTCGCTCACCTCATGCAATCCCAGGCGCGCCTTGATCCTGCAGCCGTTTTTCGTGAGCACTTCCTGGAACTTTACCGCATTGTCGATCCTGTTGTCCATCCGGACGCCTATAATATAGTAACAAGACATCAGGCAACCCTCCTGTGCGCCAATAGGTCCGATTAAATCAATTACATTATATCATTCCGAACTCCTGATACAAACCATGATTTATCATAAGCTTTTTCGATGCATATTAAGAAACCGCATTAAAAGCAAACTGATCCAGCTAAAGCAAATGTTTCCGAATAAAAGGATAAAAGGCAAATGTGTCGAATTCCTATAGAAATTGCAAGTGCAGATAATGTTGACCAACCGGCAGGATCCAAATGAAAACAGGAAACCATCGCCATATCGTAAAGGAGGTCACTGATGATCGATCTTAATATTATCGTCGACAAACTCTTGGATATGAAACCTGACCCGATCCCTGAGTTTATTCTTCTGAAGGAGTTCAGAAAAATCAGCCCTGACAGCCGTGAATACCAGGACGCGTATGACAAGGTGTGCAGCCACCCCTTTGTTAAGGGCATAGAGAGTGAGCAGAATGAAAGAGGGTTCTGGGATCCATTTCACGGCTATACAGAGGAAGTTATCCGCAGGTGCCTTTCACTTGGGCTGGACAGGGATCATCCCTGCTTCAGAAGAGTGGCTGAGTACCTGGTCAAGGTGCTGAGTAATGAGGAAAGCTGGGACCAGTCTGAAAAACAGGACAACGTCCGTTGGTGGCCGGAGATGTTTGTCCCGCTTGTCAGCGCCGCCATGCTTTCTCTTATAGATCCGGACAACGAGATACTTAGCATTCACAGGCGCCGCTGGGCAAATTTCGCCGGGATCGCCTTCGCAAAGGGCCAATATGATAAAGAAGCGGAAAGCAAGGCGCAGCACGAGTATTTTGGATTTGTCACGAAACGTACCATACCGGCGTACGGGTACTATAACCTGCTTTTGCTGGCGCCGACGGATAAAGCGAGCTTCATCAGCGATGCCGTTGACGGGGCTTTAGTGGATCACTGCATGAACTGTATAGATGAGATCTATTATGTTTACAACTGCGGGCTGTCGGATTTCGTCCCGATCGGAACCGGAAGAAGGGACAGCAGGGACTTTTGCCACTGGGTGCGTGCTTTGGCGCTGGTCTCGCAGTTCAGGGGATGGAAGAAATACAAGGAAAGATATGATGAGTGGATTTTGAGCCAGAGAAATGAAGAAGGGTTATGGGAACTGCCGAAAAAACCGAGACGTTATGACTTCCCGCTGTCAGATTCATGGAGGACCAGGAAAAACCGCGTTATCGACAGTACCATCATGGTCCTGCGGTTCTTGAACAACAGCAAGGCTTTTTAGCGGATTTTATACAAGCGGGAAAAGAGTAAACAGGATCTCAGGCCATTTGAAATGCTTTTGGAACCAGGCTTGAAACATCTGCTATTCGGTCAGCAATAAGGAGGTTGTTCAGGCCTGGCTCCGAAACTCAACTAAGATCAGCTTAGGGACTGTATTAAGATCAAAATTATGAACAAACCGGATTATCATGCCTTAATGCCTGCCAAAAACGCATCAGGACAGCGGCTGATTTCTTCATCGAGTTGTTCGCCGGTGAAGAATCTGACATTCATCGCAAGGCCGATCATCATATTGTAGAAGGCTGATGTTATGCTGCGCGCGTCCAATGGCCTTATTTCGTTTTTCCTGATGCCTGTTTCGACCACTTTGAGTATATTTTCCATAAAATCCATCCCGACCTGGGAAGTTTTGCTCTGAAGCTCCTTTGCAAAGCAATCGGGCGGGCAGTAGTAATACCGGTCCGCCTGCAAGGGGTAAATGCGGCGGATGCAAAATACGGCCAATTCGGTAAAATTTCAAAAAGGCTCTATTGTTTTGTGCAGACATAAGATATGATTATATTATGAAAAGGAAAAACGATTTACGAACGAGGAGGGCAGGATATGTTGAAGAAAGCCAAAGTCACAGTACATCCCGATTACAGGATAGGCAAGGTCGAGAAGCGGCTGTTCGGCGCATTTCTCGAATCCATAGGCAACACGGTATACGGCGGCATATACAGCCCGAAGCACCCGACTGCGGACGACCTGGGCTTCCGGCGGGATATCATCGACGCGGTGAAGGAGTTCGACCTGCCTGCTGTCCGGCTGCCCGGCGGCAACTGGGTTTCCGGCTGGGACTGGAAGGGATCGATAGGACCGCGCGAAAACCGGAGGGCGCAGCTTGACCTTGCATGGTTCAAGATCGAGCCGAATACCGTCGGCCATGACGAATACATCGAATGGACGATGCGCGCCAATACGGAGCCGATGTATACCATAAACCTCGGCACGGGAGATATAAACAGCGCGGCGCACCTGGTCGAGTATTCCAGGTACGAAGGCGGAACATACTGGTCGGACCTGAGAAGGAAATACGGGCATCCTGACCCGTATCCGATCAGGACGTGGTACCTGGGCAACGAGATGGACGGCCACTGGCAGATAGGATCGTGGGAAAAAGACCCTGTCGGCTTTGGGATCAGGACACACGAGATATCCAAGGTGATCAAGTGGATCGATAATACGGCTGAAACCGTTTTTGCCGGTACGTCAGACCACCACAAGCATTTCCCCGAATGGGAGATGGCAGCGCTGGAACAGTGCTACGAATCCGTAGATTATGTCTCGCTGCATCATTACCATACTGCGCCTGAAGGCGATATCGCAAATCTGCTCAATGTTTCGTCGGTATTTGAAGACTATATCAGGACAACCATCGCGACCTGCGATTATCTGCAGGCAAAGATCCGCACACCGAAGAAAATGTATATCTCATTCGACGAGTACGGCGTACATTTCGGAAGGCAGGGCGAGGTCCTGTTCGGCAGGAGAGGCTGGCAGGATGTAACGAAAGATTACCACCAGTTTATGCCGCGTGAAAACAAGTTCGCCGTTATAGATCCGGAAAACCCCGAGGAAAGGAAATGGAAGTTCAAATCATACCAGATGCTCGAGGCACTGGGACTGGCTTCGATACTCCTCACGTTCATGCGCCACGCAGACCGTATCAAGATCGCATGCATGACGGGAGGCCTTCGTTTCGCCATAGCATTCGACACCAAACATGTCTGGAAGAGCGCGGCATATTACCCGTACTACCAGATGAACAAGCTGGCACGTGACGGGATGTCTCTGCTGCCTGTCGTTGACGGTCCGACCTTCGACACTGAGCAGTTCGCCCTCAACGGATCATGCCAGTGCCACGCCTACGAAAATGTACAGGCGATCGAATGTGCCGCCGTGCATAACGAGGAAAGGGACGAAGTCAACATATTCATCATCAACCGCTCTGCGCAAGACGATATCGAGATCGACCTGGACACCAGGGGATTTGTTGGGTACAAGCTGGCCGAGCATATCGAGATGTACACCGACGACCTGGAGAAGGGCAACAGCTATGAGACCCCGGATGTTATCAAACCTGTGGCGAACAATGAATCAAAAATGGAGAACGGCAGGGTGTCATGCGTTGCAAGGAAGCTTTCGTGGAACGTGATACGCCTCAAGAAGTAAGCAACGGCGTGGTTCCGTTTCATACGCAAACAATGTGTATTTAAGGAGGTAAGAGTATGGCAAAATTCGACGATCTCTCAAAGCTGCTGGAGCAGTTCGTGAAGAACGGGCCGCCCGGCTGCGGCTGCGCTGTCGCCAAAGACGGAAAGATCCTGTATGAGGGCTATTTCGGTTACGCCGATCTTGAAGAAAAGAGACCGGTGACCGAGGATACGGTCTTCCGCCTCTTTTCGATGACGAAGGTGATCATCTGCACGGCGGGCATGATGCTCTTCGAAAGGGGCAAATTCCTGCTGAACGAGCCTTTGTACGAGTATTTCCCGGAGTACCGCGACACCCAGGTTTTCGTCACCCATCCCAACGGGAATGTTGAAATACGGAAAGCCAAAAATCCCATACTGATCAAGCACGCATTCACGATGGCGTGCGGCATGCCGTACAATTTCGGCAACTTCCAGACCGCGAAGGAGATGGAAAAGGTCAAGGCCGAACTGGCGAAGAAGTACGGCAAATACGACATCGTCACCGAAGTGCGCGCAATGGGCAGCGTACCCATCGAATTTGACCCGGGTACCCACTGGCTGTACGGTTATGGGCATGATATCGTTGCCGCTCTTATCCAGCTGGTTTCCGGAAAGACGGTGGGACAGTTCCTGCAGGAAGAAATATTCGATCCGCTCGGTATGAATGACACCGGTTACCGGTACAAGGGCGATATCGAAAAACGTATGATCTCGGTTTACAACCGGGATGAAAACGGTGGATACAAAAAAATGCCCGGGTTCATGGATGAATTCCACAAGCCGGATGCGATCTACGAGATGGGAGGCGCAGGTCTCTATTCCACAGTGAGGGACTACCTGAAATTCTCGCAGATGCTTGCCAACGGCGGTGTATACAACGGGCAGAGGATCATCGGAAGGAAGACCATAGACCTGATGCGGACCAACCATCTGAACGAAGAGCAGCTAAGGGATTTCAGGAATTCGTACCTGGCCGGGTATGGTTACGGCCTCGGCGTCAGGACGATGATGGACATTGCCGACGGCCACTCCAATGGTTCGGTGGGAGAATTCGGCTGGACCGGAGCGCTGGGCACGTATGTCTCCATCGATCCCTCGGAGAGGTTCTCCATAGTATACATGCACCAGATGCTGCCTAACATGGAAGAATACCATCATCTCAGGGTAAGGGCAGTCGCCAACGGCTGTCTCGAGTGACCTGCCGGTACATTCGAGCAACCCACTGGTACATTGATATACAGCCGTGCCTGATGAGGGCACGGCTTTCTTAACCGGTGTATCGTAGACGAACACTTCATCTGCAGTTTTCTCATTCGACGGTTATTGCCCGCGGACATATTGC
>Ga0209720_1000859_pt1 | contig 29225 bp, 23 predicted proteins | sample AD_JPNMR3_MetaG_FD_184426 | JGI IMG/M metagenome (GOLD analysis project Ga0209720, IMG submission 184426) | Active sludge microbial communities of municipal wastewater-treating anaerobic digesters from Japan - AD_JPNMR3_MetaG (SPAdes) (version 2) | ecosystem: Engineered > Bioreactor > Anaerobic...
GATGTGGTTAAGGGTAAAGTAGTCTCTCTTACAACTTATGGGGTTTTTGTTAGTATTATTGATGGTGTAGAAGGATTACTTCATATCTCTGATATTTCCTGGACAAGAAATGTTAAGAATCCATCTGAGATGTTTAAAAAAGGAGATGTTGTTGAAGTTAAAATAATAAAAATAGACAATGATAGAAAGAGAGTTAATCTAAGTCTTAAGCATTTACTCGAAAATCCATGGGATAAAGTGAAAGATAAATATAAGGAAGGAACAAAAGTAAAAGGAAAAATCAAAAATATTGTTTCATTTGGGCTTTTTATTGAACTTGAAGAAGGGATAGAAGCTCTTTTACATATAGATGATATTTCATGGACAGAAAAGATAAAGAATTTGAATTCAATTTATAAAGTTGGGGATGAGATAGAGTGTATTGTTATAGCAAATGAATATAAAAAAGGAAAGATCAGAGTTAGTGTAAAACATCTTACTGAAGATCCCTGGAAAGTATTAAAAGATAAATTTAAAAATGGTGATGTAATAGAAGTAGAAATAGTAAGTATTGATGATACAAAGGGACTCGATGTTAAAGTTATTGATAATCTTATTACAAATATTCCCATCTCTCAGCTTGGTTTTGGTAGAATAGATGAGATAAGAAAGAGTTTAAAAGAAAATTTTAAAGTTGGTGATAAAATAAAAGTATTAATATTAGAACTTGATACTAAGAAGAGAAGTATAAAACTTTCAATAAAAGAATATATTAAAAAAGAAGAAAAGAAAAAGGTAGAGGCATTTATTCATAATAATAAAGAAGATAGTAAATATACTCTTGAGGATTTGATAAAATCAAAGAAGCAGTAATTACATTTTTTTATGACAGAGATAGTTGGCAATAGTACTCTTTTAAAAGATATACTATCTATTTGTGAGAGAGTTGCTATAACTGATACGCCGGTCTTAATACTTGGAGAGAGTGGGACCGGTAAAGAGTTAATAGCAACTTATATTAAAGAAAAGAGCTTAAGAAAAGATAAGCCTTTTATCTCAATAAACTGTGCTGCTCTTCCAGATACTCTTTTAGAAAATGAACTGTTTGGGCATAAGAAGGGAGCATTTACAGACGCAAGAAATGATTATATTGGTAAACTTGGGCTTGCAAATGGTGGGACTCTCTTTCTTGATGAAGTAGGGGATTTAAGTTTAGCAATTCAGGCAAAATTATTAAGGGTTTTGCAATTCAAGACTTATGAACAGTTAGGTTCATCAGAATCTATATATACTGATATAAGAATAATTGCCGCAACAAATAGAGATCTTTTATCTTTAATGAGGGAAAAAAAGTTTAGGGAGGATCTCTATTATAGATTGAATGTGGTCCCTATAAAAATTCCGCCGTTAAGAGAGAGAAGAGAGGATATTGGAGATCTTGTTAATTTCTTTATAAAGAAGTATTGTATTAAAAATAAAAAAGAGATAAAAAGCATAACAGATTCTGCACTTTTAAAATTAAAGTCATATGATTGGCCTGGAAATGTTAGAGAACTTGAGAATACTATTGAGAGAGCGGTTGTTCTTTCTACTGGTTTGGTTCTTGATGAAAATGATTTTAATATTGAGATTAGTAATTTTAATAAAAAATTTGAATTAAAGAGTTTAAAAGAGGCAATTACAGATTTTAAGAGAGAGTATATTATAAAGGCTCTTGAGATGAATAATTACAACCAGACAAAGACTGCAAAGGCTTTAGATATAGAGAGAACCTATCTTGTTAGATTAATCAAAGAGTTAAATATAAGTAAAATATAGGGGGATATATGTTGTTTCCATTAATCAAAAAAAGAAGAAGTATTAGAAAATATAAAAAAATAGAGATAGAGAAGGAAAAAATCGATATCTTATTAAAATCAGCACTTTTATCACCTTCTTCAAGAGGGATAAATCCATGGGAATTTATTGTTGTTAAGGATAGAGAGAAGTTAAATTTATTATCAAGATCAAAACATGGGGCTGAATTCTTAAAAAATAGTATGCTCGGAATAGTTGTAATAGCAGATACAAAAAAATCTGATGTCTGGATAGAGGATTGTTCAATTGCTTCTACCATTTTACTTTTAATGGCAGAAGATCTTGGACTTGGGGCATGCTGGATTCAGATAAGAAATAGAAAAAATAGTGAGAATAGAGAAGCATCAGAGTATGTAAAATCTATTCTTGATATACCTGTTCATTATGAGGTAGAATCAATAATATCAATTGGATATCAGGATGAAATACTTGCTCCAAAGGATGAAAAGGATATGGATTTTAATAAACTTCATTTTGAAAAATTTAATAATAAATATGAGTTATAATATTGTTAAAAATGTAAAGGCAAAGAGATTTTTAAATAACAAATTTGAATATATAGAAGAAAAAGTAATAAAAGAGAAATATCTTGATATTTATATAAACAATTGTCGTATCCAGAGTATTGTTACAATAGATGAGGATTTAGAATATCTTGCGTATGGATCTATATTTTTAGGAACAAAGATTGAAGTTGATCATATTTTAAATAATATAAAGATTTATTCTAATAAATGTGAAATAATTTATAATGATCTTGATTATAATTTAAAATGCTGTTGTCAGTATGAGATAGAGTCTAATAAAAAGCCTTTACTTTCTCAAGTTGAGACTAATATTAAACCAGAAAATATATTTAAAATGTATAATATTCTTAATGAAAAGTCTGTAATATTTAAAGAGACTGCTGGACTTCATGGGGCTTGTATATTTGATAATGATGCTAATCCAATATATTTTGCAAAGGATATAGCAAGGCATAATTGTATATCTAAAATTGCTGGATTTCTAATTAAGAATAAAGAGAAAATAGATGATGTGAAATTTATATTTCTTTCCTGTCGTGTTAATAACAGTATAGTAAAGATGATTGAAAGAATCGGTTTTTCTTCTATTCTAACAAAGGCAACTTTTTCTTATCAGGCTATTGAATATTCTATTGCTAATAATATAAAATTAATCGGATTTATTAGAGAAAATAGGTTTACATATTTTTCTTAGTGATTTAAAGTATTTTAAACTTGATTATGTTATACTAATCATTGTAATATCATCTTCAAATTTCTTATCATTTCTAAATTCAATCAGTTCATTTAAGATAGAAGTTAAAAATATTTTGTTGTCATTTTCATTTCTGTATTTTTTTATTAAATCAAGAATAAAATTTTCATCGCTTCTTATTGTATCATCAGAAACTTTTTTTATATCAATTATTCCATCTGTATATACTAATAATCTTGAATTGGTTTCTATTTTTATTTCGTAATTTTGATAAAAAACCCCTTTCTTTATATGTTCTTCATTATTAAATACGGCAAGAGGAAGACTAAAAGACTCCTGTAATTTTATAATCTCTTTTTCTGTAATAAGAAAAGGTGGATTATGGCCTGCACTCGAATATATTAAACTTTTTGTATTGAGATTATATATTCCATAAAATGCAGTGATAAAATGCCCTGCTGTTTTTTCAAGTAAAAGATTATTAAGATAATAGAGCAACTCTTTTGGATTTAATTTATACTTACCAGATTCTAAAATTAAATTTTTTATCATTGTTGTTACAAAACCAGCCGATAAGCCATGACCTGATACATCACATAAGAATATCCCTATTAACTCTGGCTCTCTAAATTTTACAAAATCAAAAAAATCGCCACCAACACTATCTACTGGATGGTATATAAAATATATATTTTGATAAGGTGATTCCTTAGGTAACATTGATATCTGTATCTTTCTTGCAATAGCAAGTTCATTCTCTATAAATTCATTTCTCTCTTTTAATTTATTTCTCTCTTCGATTATATTTTTTATCTGATTTGCGATTTTTTTGCTCACAGATATACTTAATTCATTTAAATGTCTATTTTTAATCTCCAGTTCTATAGTCATTAAGATGGTCTTTGTTAAGTCTTTAATTAAATAAACATAGCCATATTTTTGATTGTTATCTACAATCTCTTCTTTTACGATTTGAGTAAGAAAAAATTTTTTGTCTTTGGTTACTATAATCTTTATATTTTCTGCTATGTTGGGATTACTTTTCAAAAAATTTATATAATTAGTTGGAAGAAGCATTTCAGTAGTCACATCTTCTAATTTAAAAAATGTTAAAACTAAATTAATATTCTTACCAATTACATCATTCTCTTTTGAATCAATAAAATTTAAAGCAGATCTATTTATAAATTTTATATTATCATTTAAATCAGTAGAGATAAATCCTTCACTTATACTTTGAAGAGATTTTGAAAACCAGCTCTCTTTTTCTCTTATAATTTTTTCATATTTGTGTTTATATAAGGCTATCTTTATTATAATTACAAGATTTTTTGGATCAATTGGCTTAACAATATAGCCATAAGGGCTAACTCTTTTGGCTCTTTCTATTATTTCTTCATCTGTATGGGCTGTTACAAAAACAACAGGTATATCATATTTTTTTATAATTTCTTTTGCAAGATCTATTCCATCCATTACACTACCTGTTAAGTTAATATCCATTAAAATTATATCTGGAATGAATGTTTTTAAAATGCCTAAAGTTTCTATATCATTTTTGGTTACGCTTGTTTCATATTCTACTTGTTTTAGAATCATTTCAATACTTTTTGAGATAATTAATTCATCTTCTACTATTAATACTTTTATCTTATTATGCATATGAATTCCCCTTTAGATAAAAAAACACATATTCTTTTAAAATTATTGTAGTATTTTTTTTTAAAAAAAACAATTTTTTTAGTTATATTTTTTTATTGCTAATTAAATTAATTTATGATATTATTAAATAAATTAATTATCAGGGATATCTTTATGAGTATAGATTTAAAAAAATTAGATGAAATTATTTTACCTTATAAAAATAGTAAAGGGGCTTTAATTCCTATTCTCCAAAAGACACAGGAGGAATTCGGATATTTATCAGAAGATGCAATGAGGTATATTGCCGAGGCGTTAAAATTAAATCCGAGTGACGTGTATGGTGTTGCCAGTTTTTATGCTCAGTTTAGATTTACTCCAATGGGTAAATATGTTATAAAAACCTGCCATGGTACTGCCTGTCATGTTGGTGGCATAAAGATTCTTGATGCAATGCTTGAGGCAAAACTCGGTATTGTTAATGGAGAGACAACAAAGGATGGGCTTTTTACAATTCATGAGGTTGCCTGTCTTGGATGTTGTTCTCTTGCTCCGGTTGTAATGATAAATGATAAAACTTATGGTAAGTTAACAAATGATAAATTAGCAAAAATAATTGATCAATATTATGAAGCAGAAAGAGAGGGTAAAACAATATGATAGAAATAAAAGTGGGAACTGCAACCTGTGGAAATGCAGCAGGTGCTCAGAAGACTCTTTTAAAATTAAAAGAGTTAATAAAAGATAAGAAAGATATTATTTTAAAAGAGACTGGTTGTATTGGGATGTGCTATAGGGAACCTCTTGTTGAGGTTTTAAAAGATAATACAAAATTTCTTTATGGAAATGTTGATGAAAATATAGCAGAGAAAATTTTTAAAGAGCATATTCTTGAAAATAAACCCTTAGAAAAATTTATTGTATATAAAACCGAAGATAATTATCATTTTAATAAACAGGAAAGAATTGTTTTGAGAAATACCGGGATAATTGATCCAGAAAAGATAGATGATTATATAAATCGTGGTGGTTATGAAGGTTTAAAAAAGGCTTTATCATTAACTCAGGAACAGGTTATTCAGATCGTAACTGATTCTGGTTTGAGGGGTAGAGGAGGAGCTGGATTTCCTACTGGTATGAAATGGAAGTTTGCATATTCTTCAAAGAATGATAAGAAATATGTTATCTGCAATGCGGATGAGGGGGATCCAGGTGCCTTTATGGATAGAAGTGTTTTAGAAGGTGATCCTCATGCTGTTATAGAGGGTATGCTTATTTGTGGGTATGCAATTGGTGCTGATGAGGGGTATATATATTGTAGAGCAGAATACCCTCTTGCATTAAAAAGACTTGAAGATGCTTTAAATCAGGCAAGAGAGAAGAATTTACTCGGTAAGAACATATTGGGGAGTAATTTTTCTTTTGATATACATGTCAAAGAGGGGGCTGGTGCTTTTGTTTGTGGAGAAGAGACTGCTTTAATGGCAAGTATTGAAGGTAAGAGGGGGATGCCGAGATTAAGGCCACCTTTCCCAGCAGTAAGTGGTTTATGGGGCAAGCCTACTAATATCAATAATGTTGAGACATTTGCTTGTGTTAGTTATATTTTAGCAAATGGTGCTGAATCTTTTAATAAATATGGAACAGAGAAATCAAAAGGGACAAAGGTTTTTGCTCTTGCTGGTAGAATTAATAATGGTGGCCTTGTAGAGGTCCCAATGGGAATTAAGTTAAGAGAGATTATTTTTGATATTGGCGGTGGCATCAAGGATAATAAAAAATTTAAAGCAGTTCAATTAGGTGGTCCTTCTGGTGGATGTATTCCAGAATCATTACTGGATACTCCTGTTGATTATGAGTCATTAATGGCAACAGGTGCAATTGTTGGTTCTGGTGGAATGGTTGTTCTCGATGAAGATACATGTATGGTCGATGTGGCAAGATACTTTTTAAATTTTACTCAGTCTGAAAGTTGTGGTAAGTGTACTTTTTGTAGAATAGGGACAAAAAGAATGCTTGAGATCTTAACAAGGATATGTGAAGGTAATGGTGTAATGGAGGATCTTGATATATTATCAGATCTTGCAATGAAGGTAAAAAATAGCTCTTTGTGTGGACTTGGGCAGACTGCTCCAAATCCAGTTCTTACTACTTTAAGATATTTTAAGGATGAATATATTGCTCATATTAGAGATAAAAAATGTCCTGCTGGTGTATGTCCATCTTTAATTACTTTTGATATTAACGATAATTGCACTAGATGTACAGCATGTAAGAGAGCATGCCCTGTTAATGCTATTGAGGGAGAAGTTAAAAAGAAGCATATAATTATTCAGGATAAGTGCATTAAATGTGGAAGTTGTTATAGGGTTTGTAAATTTAATGCAGTTATGAAAGGATAATAAGAAATAATTTGCTTAACGGATAAATAAGATAATTTTTTTATCTCTATTTGAAATACGATTTTATTCTTGTTAAGTATTTAACCAAATCTTTATCATATTAGATTCTTAAAGAAATCAGTAATTTTTTTTTGTTGTGATTACTATTTTTGTATAAAAATTAAATTAATTGAACTTTATCATTTTATTAGGATGTGATTTTTTTTAGGCAACTTTTTTATTTTTTTTTGTAAAAGTTGTAAAGGATTTTCTCAAAAATTTTGTGATTAATAATTAGAAAACAATTTTTTTGTAAGGAGGAAAAATATGGAAAAGTATGATTTTGTTATAAATAAAACTTTATTAGAAAAAATTAAAAGTTTAGCAAAAAAAAGAGATATCTCACTTTCTTGTTTGATGAGAGATATCTTTGAAAAGCTTATCCCTATTTTTGAAAAAAAGCATCTTAAAGAAAAAAGGAGGGAGAAAGACTACCCAATAGTCTGTGCGACCCATAGAGTAAGAGTATATCTTCCTAAAAAGTTATACAATCAATTAAAGTTAATTCATAGCCATCTAAATACATTCAGTATGGCTGTACTTGTAAGGGAGATACTGGAGGAGTATTTTATGGGAATTGAGACTTTTGGAGAAAAAGAGTTTGAAAATAAAATTGATATAGTAAAAAAGAAACTTGAGGAATTAAGAGTAAAGAAGGCTGTGGTTGTGAAGAAGAAGGATGGTGGGAAGATTGTGTCGCCTGATATCCCCCGCCACCCTTATACAGACCAGTACTTCATGCTTACTTTTGATTCAAAATTTCGGCTTTTTGAAATAAAATTTCTATAAAAATATTACTTTAAATTTACATTTTTTTAAACCTTTCCTCTTTCCTTAAGTTCACATTAAAATAAATCTGTCTATTTAATCTCTAAAATACCAAAATAATCTACTGTTGTATTGCGCCAGTTGGACAAAATTTAATACATTTACCACATTGAATACAATTAGAATTGATTTTAGGTAAGCCATAGCCTTTCTGCTCTATTGCTGATACTGGACATATTCTTACAGCAGGGCATGGATGATTTTGCGGACATCTATTAGGATTTACTCTCATATTTTATCTCCTTATATATTCTAATATTATAATATACTAATATATAAAAATTATTTCAAAAAGTCAATAAAAATTTAAAATGTCTTAACACTTTCTCTTTTTATTAAATTTTTTTTTAATTCTTTTTTATTTTTCAAAATATAATGCTTTACAAAAATAATTTGATATATTATTATTAATTATATATCTTTTTACCGATAAAATAAAAAGATTACTAAATTATAAAGTTAAAGGGGGATATCCCCATTCTTACGAGAGAAAAATGAAATTTAAATTAAAACATGCAGATAAAATTGTTGGACTCTTTCTTCTTGTTTGTATAGTAATTTTATTTCTTTCGATTATTCTTGTAATATATAATCAAAAAATTTTTATAAAAAAGGTCTATTTTACATCAAGATTTAATGATAAAATAGGATTGAAAATAAATCAAGATATCTTTTTTAAAGGTTTTGTTATTGGGAAAATTGTAAATTATAGATTAAATAGTGTTCCTAAAAAAATGGCTACTTTTGACTTTGAATATCATATATTAGCCAAAATTACAAAAAAATATGAAAATTATTCCTTAATATTAGATTTTGTTAATTCAAAATATCATTATGAAAATAAACATTATCTATTAGAGAAAAATATCTCAAAAGAAGATTATATTAAATTATTAAAAATATTTGAAAATATAGGCTTTGCAAATAGTGTTGAAATTGATTTTTTTATCTATGAACCATACATTAACATTATAAAAGAAAACTCTGTGCTCCATAAGGCTTCTAATCCTTTAAGTGGTGCTACAATATTACTAATTCCTAACTCTTATTCTGAAAATATTGCAAAACCAGGGAGTTTTGTACCTTCCTTAGATATTGAAGAAGGGATTGCTCTTTTATCAAAGGGGGAGATAAAAAAACAGGCTGATGTAATTTCTAATATCATAAAATCAGTTGAGGATATTTTAGCAAGTATTAACTCTGATAGAAATGCAGATCAAAATTCTATTGCAAGAATACTCGTAAATACTGCTGATTCAATTGAGATATTAAAAAGAGAACTTCTTAAATTTGAAAATGTTATTAACAATTTTAATGATATAACATATAATTTTAAATCTTTATCCATAGAATTAAAAGATCCGGACGGAATGGCAAAAAGATTAATAGATCCAGAAGGGGATATCATGTTTAATTCTATACAGAAATCTTTAAATAGTCTTTCAGAAATGATGGATCAACTTGCTAAATTTTCTTATTTTGTAAATTCTCAATCAAAACAGATCGAAATGCTTTTGAATCAATCAAGAAACACAATAAAAGAGACACAGGATGTTATTGAAGGTATTAAAAATAATCCTTTAATAAAAGGTGGTATAACTGAAAAAAAGAGTGAGGAGACTCTTCAAAAGACTGTTAGAGAAAAGGATTTTTAAATGTTTAAGAAAAATTGTTTTATTTTTTTTATTATTATTCTTTTGAGTTGCTCCACAGTTTCTAATAAAATCAAATATGAAAACAATACTCTAAAAAATATTGCCATTGATAATAATAATATGGCTCAAAGACTAATAAAAGAATATGAATATAATAAGGCTATTGAATATTTAAAAGAATCTTTAAAATATAACATTATAGCTGACAATCTTGAAGGTATTATAAAAAATTATATTGATATAGGTAAAGTTTATATATTATTAAAGAATAATGAGGAAGGATTAAAATATTATAATATCGCCTTAACAACTTTTAATAATGAAGAGAATAAAAATAAGTATAGATATCTTGAGGCATATATCTATGCATCAATTGGTGAGGGATACTATTTAATAAAAGATTATTCAAAGGCAGTTGATTTTTTTAATATGGCTTTAGACATAGAAAAAACCTTAAATAATAGTGAGAATATAGCCTCAATATATTATAATATATCAAAAATAGAAAAAAATAATAACAATTTTTCAAAAAGCATTGAATATTTATTATTTGCTGAAAAAATATTAGAAAAACTCTATAAAGAAAAAAAATTAAATAATATTTATACTCTATCAAATGTATATTACTCTCTTGGTCTTATATATTCTAAAATTGATAAACTTTCAGATGCTAAAAAATATCTTTTTAAGACAATTGATATTGATAGAATGACTGAAAATAGTTCTGGACTTGCTGATAATTATTATGGACTCGGGATCATTAGTGAGAAAGAAAAAAGATTTGATAAGGCATTGATATATTTTTTAAAGGCAAAAGATCTATATAAATATATAGACGATATAGATCAGTATAAAAATATAACAAAAAAGTGCATTGAAATTCAATATTCATTATCTTTATATAAAGATCATATAAATTCTATTAAAGAAATGATATTACTTTCAAAAGATAATGAAAAAAAATACTATATTGATATGCTTTTAAATGCTATAAAAGATGAAAATATAAAAAAAGTTTTAACAAATGAAGATATAAATGAAATCCAGAAATTTCTCAATCAAATATATCCTGCAAAATAGAGCAATTATAAAAATTTTTATTTTCTAACAATTCTTCTTTTGTGATATCAATCTTAATCCTTTTCTCATCAACAACTAAAATTCTTGTTGCCAATGTTTCCAATATTTTTTTATTATGAGTTACTCCAACAACTGTAGTCCATGGTTTTTCTGCATACTCTTTTATAAGATTTATTATCACTTTTCTAAGAGAAGGATCTATATTTGATAATGCCTCATCTATGAATAAAATTTCTGGATCTATTATTAATGCTCTTATAAGGCTTACCATTTTCTGTTCTCCCAAACTTAATTGTGCTGGCCTTAAATCTATTGAGTCCATTAAATTAACTTTTTCAAGATATTCTGTAATTTTTTTATTCATATATTCTTCTGTTATATTCTTAAAATGAAACCTTAATGGAAGACTTAGATTCTCTCTTATTGTTAAATTTGAGAGTAATGCTGAATCCTGAAAAGCAAAACCCAACTTTTTTTTTATACTTAAAATCTCTTTTGTCTCTAAATTATGAATATCTCTTCCATAGATCTCAACTTTACCTTTTGTCGGAGTTAAAATGCCGCTCATAAGTTTTAAAAGAGTGCTTTTGCCTGCGCCAGATTTTCCTATGATTGCTGTAAAACTATGTAGATAAATTGAGACATTTATATTATCAAGAACAAGATAGTCAATATTGGAAAAGCTCACATCTGTTAATTTTATTACTTCATTATTCATATCTCTCTCTTTTTACATAAATGAATATGTAATAATTGCAAGTCCTATATCTAAAATTATTACCCACGTTAAACTAGAAACAACTGCTTTTATTGTTTTTTGGGGGACTTCTGTTGTTGCATATTCTACCTTTAAACCATAATAACATGGTATCAATGAGATTATAAAACCAAATATAATACTCTTTAAAATACTCACTATTATATCTAAAAATTTTAATTTTTGAAAAAAATTAGATATAAAATCTATAAAAGGTATAGGGGTTATTATTGTTGCAAAAATATATCCACCCAATATACCTGCAATATTAAGATATATTAATAATCCAAAAAAAGAGATAATAACCCCCAATATTCTTGGCACAACTAAATAACTTATTGGATTTACCCCAATTGAATTAAGAGCTTCTACTTCATGATTTACAACCATATTTCCCAGCTCAGTGGAGATCGCAGTTCCAGATCTTGCTATCAAAATAAATGCTGTTATTATTGGACCTAACTCTTTTGTAACTATTATTATGAGAATCGTATAGACAAGATCAGTCTGACCAAAATTAGATAATAGACTAAAACCATATATTATTATTATGGCTCCTATGGCAAGACCAATAAGGGTTATTATCGCAAGAGCTTCGTATCCAGTAAAAAGAATCTGCCTTATTAAAACCTTTAGAGTAATATCTTTTTTTAACCAAAAAGAGAATAACTCTTTTAATGTTAATTTTAAAAAGCCGCAAAAATATAGAAAATCGTCTATTTTTAATTTTATATTACTGATAATTTTTGACTCACTCATAATTTTATCTTTTTATCTTATAACATTTTATTTTTAATAAAGATGGATTAAATTTATAGATTAAGATAATTACTATAAAATATAAAATAAATCCAATAAAAGAAAATATAACCGATAATAACTCATTCTTTAAAAAAGATCTTGCAAAATAGTAAAAAAGAAATATAACTACAATTGGAATAAAAAACATTATGAACGAAAATAATATCTTTTTAAAAGGGGATATCTCTACTTCTACTATTTCACCAACAGAGACACTATCTTCACATATTGCCTCAATCAGGTTTTCACAATTTTTAGGGGTAAAGCAATTTTTATTCAAAGCACAATGAGCACAATCATTTTCAATTTCAAGATTTATTATAACTTTATTATTACCTTTTATCTCTTTTATTATCCCTTTTTCCATTTATTTCCTTAATAGATCGCCTGTTTTAACAACATTATTATTTTCAAAATAGATAATTCTTCCCATTCCAAATAATGAATTATTACTAATATTGGATATCTCCATTTTACCAACAAGTGTTTCGGTCCTGGTATTATTAACATTGCTAACTCTTACTATCTGTATCTCATCCCCTTTCTTAACATAATTTATAAAATCAGTTGTAAAAAATTGAAAGCTTACAGAATTGCCAGATATAGTCGTAACTCTTGCAAAGTATTTTGTATCAGTGATATAAATAGACGAAGATGAATCTTTTGAAGTCTTATCTTTTTGTGAGATACTTTCCATTCTTTGTTTTTCATTTTTCAATTTTTCTTCTGCATCTATTATGGAATTAAGTCTCTCTATTTCAGACATAAATTGATTTATGATCTTTTGTTTCTCCTCTGAAAGTTTCTGATCCATCTCTTTTCTAATTCTATTTTCTATCTCCTTATATTTAGCAGGCTGCTCATCTTTATATTTATTATAACTATCTTCGAGTTCTTTATATCTCTTCTGTAACTCTGAAAGATCCTTTTTGTAATTTTCCTGAATTTTTTCATTCTGAATCATATTTAATCTTTCGAGTTCAGTATATTTTTTATAAGATTCAACCAGTTGCTCTTTTAATTTAGCGTTATTCTCCTTTTCATTTTTAAGTTCAACCTCTTTTTTAGCCAATTCTTCTCTCAATTGATTTTCATCTGTTATTGTAGTTGTTGCAAGTTGTGACTTAAGGCTCTCTATCTCCTTATCCTTTTCTGCAATTATACTATCATATTTCTTTTTTAATTCCATTAATTCCTTGCCACTTGCTGCATCTTTCATCTTGTCAGTATACTCTTTTACAAGTTTATCCCTCTCCTCTCTTAATTGAGCAAGTTCATTTTTAAGATTTGTATTCTCTGACTTTAAATTATTCCCTTCATTCAATAATGTAGAATAGTTTGTCTTAAGTTGTTCTATTTCCTTATCCTTTTGAGACAACATTGCCTCATATTTAGCAGTAATTTCATTAACATTTTTTGTTGTGCTTGCATTTTTAAGTTTTTCAGTATATTCTTTAATTATGCTATCCTTTTCTGATTTTAGACTCTCTATTTGAGCAAGCAAAGCCTTATTTTCATTTTCAAGTCTATTTTTTTCTTGAATAAATTGTGATCTTTCTTTTTCTATATCACTTTTACTCATCTCACTATAATTTTTAATTATATTTTCCCTCTCTTTCTTCAAACTTGCAATTTCATCCGTAAGGCTTTTATTTTCTGCTTTTAGGCTATCCCTCTCTTTTATAAGCATTGTATTTTCTGAAAAGAGTTTATCTTTTTCCGCAATCAATTTACTCTTATCAACCTGTAATTCACTACTTAACTTATTATACCTTTCAGTAAGTTGATTATACTGAGTCTTTAAATTTTCAAGTTCTTCTGTCTTTGCTAAAATAAGAGCATCTTTTTCCTTAATTAGCTTATCCTTCTCTTCTTCTATATTCTTTTTAACCTGTTCTGCATAATCTCGAGCCTCTTTGTTCCCTTTCTTTAAATCCTCTATCTCTTTCTCTTTTTCTTTTATTATATTCTCTCTTTCTGCTATTAAAGTCTTTTTAGAATCCTCTATCTCTTTCTTTAATGTCTCAATATATTTTAAACTTTCATTATATAATTTTTTTGCCTCTTGAATCTCTTTATCCTTTTTTACAATTTGTTCATCATAACTCTTCTTTATTGCCTCAATCTCCTCTTTACTTGAACTTGCATTCTTTAAGGCAACATAGTCATTTTTAAGTTGATCTCTTTCTTTTGTTAAATCATTGATTCTATTTTCAAAATCAAGTTTAATTCTGGCAATCTCAGATTCATAACTCTTTTTTTGTTCCTCGATCCTCTTATTAAATTCATCCTCAACCTCTTTTTTAGTTCTATCAAGTAGTGCCTGTAAATTTTTATCACTCATTGTGCTAAGGCTTGCTATATATTTATCTTCTTCTTTCTTAAAGTTTATTATTGAATCATCTGTATAACTTGCAAAGGCATTATTCAAAGCACTGAAATAGTATTCTCTTGCCTCATTAAAATTACCCTTTTTATATGCTTCAACAAATTTTTGATACTCCTTTCTAAAGTTTTCTCTTAATCTATTTTCAAATATTCCAGCATCACCCTTTGACTTAATATTATTTATAGCAACAATATTTGTATATGCCTGTTTAATATAGTCTGACATTGGATATTTTGCTATTATACTATCATAAAGAGCTATTGCTTCATCATACTTCTTCTCTTCATAAGATTTATTAGCCATATCAAAAATAGGTTTTGCATTTCTATTTGCCTCTGCAATAATATTTTCCGGCAATAACTTTGAAGTCAATTCTGCAATGCTATTTAAAGCAACAAGAGCATAATCACTCGAAGGATTTTCTCTAACTACACTTATAAATTGAGAAATTGCCATTCCATATCTATTATTCTTCATGCTATCAAGAGCCTTATTATAACTATCGAGTGCCCTTAAATTCTGAATCTGCTTCTCTATCTCTTTTAATCTATTGTAGGAAAAATTAACTTCATCAAATTCTGATAGAACCTTTGTATACTCTTCGCTGGATTTCTTAAAATCCTTCTGAGTATAATAATTTTCCGCATTCTTATAAAACTCTGTTATTCTTTTGAATTTATTTACTATATTTACAAATTCTTTATTATAGAGAGCAGATGATTTTGCATCCTGAACTAACTTACTTATTGTCTGAACAAAAAAGATGTCTGTTTGCATTTTATTTTTTAGATCTGGATTTGACATAACAAAATCGAGTCTACCCTCATAATACTTTAAAACAGTATTTAATTTTACGAGTCCCTGTTCTATGTTATTGTTTTTAAACTCATCTATTGCACCAGATATTAATTGATATACTATATCATTAAACTCCCTTATCTTTTGATTTATCTCATTTAACTCTTTAAGCCTTCTTGAAATCTCCTCTCTCTCTTTCTCCTTTGCCTTAATCTGTTCCTGCATTGATTTGGTTATGTTTGCTATCTCATACTCTTTATTCTCAAGAGCCTTTTTTAATTTATCCTCAGCCTCTTTTATCTCTTTATTTTTCTCCTCTAAAATCTTTTGCTGTTCCTGAATCTTTCTATTTTTCTCCTCTTCAGCCTTCTGTAAAGCTAATGCCTTCTCTTCTTCGAGTTGTTTTCTCATTTTCTCCATCTCTTTCTCATTAAGTCCTTTTTTCTCCAATTCTGCATATTTCTGCTTAAATTGACTCTCTATATCAGCCTGTTTTTTGGCTAATTCCTCATTTATAGTGTTTTCAATTCTGCTTTTTTCATATTCGAGTCTCTTTCTCTCCTCCTCAAGCCTTTGTTGAGCTCTTTTTGCCTCTTCCTCTTTTTGCTTTGCTATTTTTGCTAAAATAGAACTATCTTTTATAACATTTTCTTCAAGAGAAGCTTTAGCACTTTTCTGAAAATAAAAATATAATAATGGCTGAACCAGTAAAAGAGTCGTGAAGGATATTATTACGACTAATAATGGAAGAAATATTCCGCTTTTTAAATTTTTAATCCTTGAAATATCAAGACTCTTTGCCTGTCTATTCGAATAAATCTGCTTATCAATCTGATAAAATACCTCAGCCCTCTTTACCCCAAACATTTCGCCGGTTATTTCTTGTTCTAAAGGTATCTCATCTTCGGAAATCTTTATCTCTTTTGAACAAAGACCTTTTTCTATTTTCGTAAGATCTATCTTGCCAGGGTATTTAACCTGATCACCCTGGATTAAAGAGGTAAGATACTCATTATCATCTATCTCTTCCTGTAATTCTTCAAGTTCTTCAACATTTTCTTCTTGAATTTCTTCTTGTACCAGAGCCTCTTCTTTATTATCTTCTATCTCTTTTATCTCTTCATTGTTTTGGTTCTCTTCTGATTTTGATTTAAATTCTGTTACTTTATATTTTTTTACTACTGGTTTTATGCTTTTTTCTATTACTTTTCCCTCATCCACAACAGATATTGTTCCATTGCTATTTTCAATTATATTAGTTTTATTAGAAATAGTATCAAATAGTTTTGGGAAAAATGCCTCTTTATTTGACCATTCAATTGATTGGATTTTACTCTTCTGTTCTTGAGAATATATGTTAACTATTTCTGGTGTGGATATCTCCTCAATATCATTAAAATTTGATTGATTCTCATTATTTTGAAAACTATTTTTTTTAATCTCATTAGCAGTATATTGAGAATTTTTCTCATTACAGGGGGCAGATATCCCCCTCTTACTTATATCATTTAAAGAGAGGATTTCTTCACCTTCTGAGACTTTTAATTCTTTCCAATTATCCATATCAATTAAATTCGGCTATTAGATTTTAATAATTAAATTAAAAATTTGAAATTATTATTTTTTTTGTTGTTTCATTAATATCTTTTAAACTTTCTAATTTATTTTTGAGAAGATTTAACTTTTCTATATTATTATTGCTTTTATATAATTTTATTAATTCTGTAAAATAGAGATCCACTCTTTCAGAATTAAAAAATTGATTTATAAGTGTTAAGAATTCCTCTTCTGCAAGATCATAATATTTTTGTTCTTTTTTATTATAGTATAATAGTGAATCAAGCATTGCCTTATATGAAATAATAGATTCAATACTAACAGAATCCTCAATGAATAAGATCTTATCAAGATATGTTCTTGCTAATTCATAATCTTTTTTATTATAATAAATATCAGCAATGCTCTTTATTACATAATCATAATATTCTGCGGCTGGATATTCTCTTAAAAATATATCCCAATATTTTAATGCCTTTTCATAGTCACCTAAAATAAAATTATTCTGTCCTAATTGATAATAGACTACTGGTAGTATTGGGCTCTCTTTATATATCCCTATTATTGATTCGAGTATTCTATTTGCTCTCTCAATATCACCAGAAGTCAAAAATTGTAAAGCAGATTGATAATAAATATCTTCACCCGTTGTGGGCATCTTTTTTGAAATTTCAAGTTCCTTTTTTTGATTCTGGTATTGTTTAACCGCATCAACTATTACCACAATTGAAAAACTCAATGTAAAAGCAGAAGTTGCCCCAATTGAGATATATTTTGCTATATCAGCCCCTTCTGTTGCTTTTTGATAAAAATATCTCTCCTTCTCATCTTTTGTTTGATATCTCGAATAGTTAAAATATTCTGATAAGGCAATTGTCGTAATCATTGATGCAAATGAGATAACTGCACATGTCCCCAATGTTATTTCATAAGGAAGAAAGCCAGATCTCTTTGTAAAAGAAATTTTATCATCTATGACATTTATATCATAATTACCACTTTCTATTTTAGAAACATAAACAGGTCCATCAACAAATGTAGATCCTATTTTAAATTTTGTTCTTTCTGGAAAATATATATCAAAAGATATCGGGACAAGATTTATATTTACTTTTTTCTGAACTATTTCACTCTTTTTTAAAATGTATACCCTATACCCTTCTTTTTTTAACTTTATAGAATATGTAGATATATCCTGCTTTTTAATAATACATGGTGTCTTATACTCAGTTTGATTATCATTTATAATAACCGATGCACCTATTGGTATGGAATTTATAAAAAGATAATCTATTTTCTCTTCAGAGAAAAGAGAAAGTTGTATAAAAAATGTAAAACATAAAAATAATAGTAGAATATTTTTATTTTTCATATATAATATATTATATAACATTTTAAAAATATATCAAGTATTTTTTTAAAAAAAATTGATAAATATAAAAAAAAATGTTATTATTGATAAAAGTTTTTATTTATGATTTTAATATTATTATTTTAAAAAGGGGATATTATCAATGAACAATCTATTTCAATCTTTATTTAAAAAATTATTTAGTTTATCTTTTATTTTTATATTGTTGCCTTTATCATCTCAAACGATAATTAAAGGTAGTGATAGAATAGTGAAAGTAAATAAGACTGTTATCACAAGAGATGAACTTGAGAAGACCTATAACGAGATAAACAAACTTGCTCCTATCTATGGGAAGAGTTTCTTAAAAAAAGAGGTCTTACAAACAATGATAGACGAGGTTTTATTAAGAAATGAAATTAAAACAAAAGGACTTATAGTCGATCAAAATCAGGTTAATCAGGAGATAAATAAGATTAAATATCAATACACACAATTTATGTCTCAACAAAATCCAAATTTCCAGTATAGTGAAGAGGAATTTAAAGCATATTTATTAAAAGAAGGAAATATTACCTATGAAAAATTCGAGGAAAAAATAAAAGAAAAAGTCCTTGTTAATCAGTATATATTCAAAAGAGCAGAGGCAAAGTTAAGAGCAGTAGATCAAAAGGTATTCAGTGATTCTGAATTAAGAAAATTTAGAAATGATAATCTTTCTCAATTTGTTCAGCCAGACTCAGTTGAAGTAAAACATATCTTTCTAAGAACTGTTTTAGCAGATGGGAAAACACAAATACCTGCAAATGAGAAAGAGATCGTAAGAAAAAGAATAGTTGATATTCTTGCAAGACTTAAAAAAGGTGAGAGTTTTGATCAGTTGTGTGAATTAAATTCAGAAGATATAGAGTCAAGAGATAGGATCAATCCTAAAACTGGTAAGTTAGATAGAGGATATTTAGGTGTAATGCCAGTTACTGGCGAATATGCAGAGCAACTCAAGGAGATATACGGATTTTCTCAGAAACATTTAGAGGATCTTTTTAATCTTGGAGCTGGAAAATATTCAGATATAATAGAATCAAGAGTTGGATTTCATATATTCTATATAGTAAATAAGATTCCAGAAAGAATAATCCCTTATGAAGAGGCAAAACCACAGATAATCGAATATTTTAAATTAAGAGAAAAAGAGAAGATCTTTGTTGAAGAATATCAAAACTTAATAAAAGAATTGAGAGAAAAAGCAGAAATTACATATTATGCAGAAGAATTTAGAGATAAATGAGTAATATAAGCCAGAATTTAAATAGCAATTTATCTAAAAAATCATCCAAAAGCTATATTATAAGCCAAAGAAAAAAGGGTAGAATACTTGCATTCAAAACCCTTTTTTCTTATGATTTTGATAATAAAGATATACAATCTCTACTCGATTTTTCCTGGCTGGAGGAGGAGTATTCTGATATTGCTCTATTTTATGCAAGATTTTTAATCGAGGGAACAATCAAAAATCTCAATATGATAGACAATCTAATAAAAGAAAAATCAAAAAATTGGGACTTTCATAGAATCTCTTATGTTGATAGGGCAATATTGAGATTTTCTATATTTTCTTTGCTATTTGAAAAGGATCTTGATGATAAGATAGTGATAGATGAGGCAATAGAGATTGCAAAATCCTTTGGGACAGAAGATTCTTATAGATTTGTAAATGGGATTTTAGATGCAATTAAAAAAGATAAAAGAAAATAGTAATCCAAATGATACTCTATCTAAAATTTCTTCTTTTAAAAAAGAGACTACAATAAAAAAGAATATAATAATATTCTCTTTGACCGGAGTATTGTTAATAGTATTTATTATTTCCATATTTCTATTTATAAAATTAATAAAAGAGTTACCTATAAAATCTTTTAAAGAAAAACAAGATGAAAATTTTTTACTAAAAATGGCAGAAGAGTCTTATAAAAATGGCTTTTTAGAAAATTCTGCTACATATTATCAAAATTATCTTAAAACAAATCCATCTATAAAAGACAAGATAGTGACTTATAAAAGATTGTTTGAGATAAAGATACTTTCAAATGAAATAGTCGAGGCTTTATACTATCTTGATAAATGGGAAGAATTAAAACCAGATGATCCTCCTATTCATATAAGTAGATTAAAAATTTTATTAAGGGAGAATAGATTCATTGAAGCAAAAAGAGTTATAGATAAAAATTATAATAAATTAAAAAAATCGACTGAATTTAAAGAATTAACAGCAATATATTTTATCAAACTCGAAAAATATGAATACGGGCTTAAAGAATTATTAAAGATTCCTTTTGATAAAAGAGAAATTCCTCATCATAATAAAATAGTAAATTGTTATCTTAAATTAAATCAAATAACAAATGCTCTTGCTTATATAAACAAAATAGAGCCAAAATTAAGAAATCTTGAAAATAAAGACTATCTTATGGAATTCGCAATGCTTAAAGCAATAACTCTTATGTTAAAGGGAGATTTTGACAGCGCTAACATAGAGTTAAAGCCAGTCATTTTATATAAGAAATTTAAAGAGGCTTCATTAAAATTATCGGTATATTGTAATATATTCACAGACACTCTAAAAGAGGTTGAAGAGACCCTTGAAGAAGAAAAAGAGGCATTATATAAAGATCCAAAATTTTTAAGAATATTGGGGGACTATTTCTACTTTAAGAATAAATATGAAAAAGCAATAGAGGTATATGAAAGAATAATAGAATTAAAGGATCTTGATATTTCTGAAAAACTTACACTTGCTGATATATACTTTAATGCTAATAGATATGAAGATGCAATAAAAGTTATAGAAAAAATATACAATGAGAATAAATTTGAATCTCCAAATCTCTATAAGAATTTAAGTATATGTTATAATAAATTGAACAATAGTGAAAATGAATTTTTTTATCTAAAAGAGGGGGCTAATAAATATAAAGATGATATTGATTTTAATATGAGAATAGCAAAATACTATTTTGACAGAAAAGATTATAATGAGGTAATAAGTTATATCAATAATATTAATAAGAATGATAAAAGACTTGAAAATCTTAAAATTCTTTCTCTCTATCTAAGCAAAGATAAATTAACAGAAAAAGAACTTCTTATTATAAGAGAAAAGGAAAAAGAGACACCAGAGTATTATTTTAAATTAATAGAATTCTATTTAAAGAATAAAAAATATTCTGATGCAAAAAGGGAGATAGATACAATAAATACTCTTATTCTTTCACCAGAACAGAAAAATATTTTAAATATGTATAGTATGATATGGGCACTTGGTATTAATAATGAAATAGAGTATAATAAGGCAAAAGATCAATTTTTAAATTCGACTTCTTCTGATATTGTGAGCAATATAAATAAAATTTTAATATATATTAGAGATAATGAGTTAAATAAGGCTAATGATTTATTATCAGGTATCGATATTTCTAATATAGATAGATTTTATCAGGAGAAGATATATTTTTTAAAAGCAGTTATTTTATATTACAATAGAGATTTTATAATGGCTTATAAATTTTTGCAAAAATCTCTTGAAATTAACCCATACAATAAAAAGGCTCTTTTTTTAAAAAATGTTATAACTGGAATTAAACAATTTTAAGTTTAGGAGTGAAAATGATATTTCTAAAAAGTAAAGACGATATAGAAAGAATAAGAGAATGTGGTATTGTTAGTGCCATGCTTTTTGAATATCTTAAAGATTATGTTAAAGAAGGAATTACAACAAAAGAACTTGATAGAATTTCAGAAGAATTTATAATAAAAAAGGGATTTAAACCATCATTTAAAGGTTATATGGGATTTCCTTCTTCAATATGCACATCTGTAAATGAAGAGATAATACATGGTATCCCATGTTCAAGAAAATTAAAGAAAGGGGATATCATAGGCATTGATGTTGGAATAGAGAAAAACGGATATATAAGTGATAGTTCAAGGACATTTATAGTTGGGGGAACTACTCCAGAAATTAAAAAATTGGTAGAAAGGACAGAAGAGATCTTATATAAAGCAACATTTAAAGTTCGACCTTATGTAGAAATTAATGAAATAAGTGGGACAATTGAGGATTATGCAAGAAAATATAATTATGGATTTGTTTATGATTACTGTGGACATGGGGTTGGATATAAAAATCATGAAGAACCAGAAGTTCCGAATTATAGATTTCCAAATGGTAAAAAAAAGTTAAAACCAGGCACTGTTATTGCAATAGAACCAATGATTACCATGGGAGAAGATGGGCAATTTCTTTTAGACGACGGCTGGACAGTTGTAACAGTCGATGGATCTCCATCTGCTCATTTTGAAAATACTGTTGCTGTAACAGAAAGTGGTTTTGATATACTAACTATATTTCCAGAAGAATTGCCAAAGTATCTGGAGAAATATAAGGTATGATTTCTTTATAGATAAAATACTATTCAAAATTAAAGAAAAGAACAAAAACTATTAGGAAGTGATTCTATTTTTTATCAAAATTTTTTTTCAAATTTTGTAAAGGATTTTCTCAAAAATTTTGTGATTAATATATAGAAATATTTTTTTATGGAGGATTTTTTATGAATACAAAATTAAATTACAAAAAAGATAGTGAACTACATTTTGTAGTTACTTCTACTATGAAAAAAAAGATTGCAAACATAGCAAAAAAAGAGAATATTTCTCTATCAAAATTGATCTGTTATGTATTGCAAAAGTTTTCTGATAGGATCAAAAAAAGATACTGTTTCGGACATGAGGATGGAAATTTTTACGAAAGACTAAATGCAGATGACTCTATTCATTTTTATTTGCCAAAGGAAGATTATAGGTTTTTAAAGAAAATCCATGCTGACTTGAATTTTTTTAGCATGGCAAAATTGATTAGGACAATTCTTGAAGTTTTCATTGAAGAATATGAGAGAATGGGTATGCTTGGGTTTGAGAAGAAATGTAGTCTTGTGACATTGAGGTTATGGTTGAAATTAACAGAGATAAAGAGGTGGTGGAAGAGTAGAGAATTGTCCCACTTCGAAGGTAATACCAAGCCATTTTACAAGGCTATATACAACAATTGCTACCAAGTAATAGGCTTTGAGACATATTACTAGCCGTATTTAGTAAAAATTTTGTAAAATAAACAAATAAAATTATCACAATACTTTCTTACACAAAATTAACCTCAGGATAACTCTATCCTTTTATTTTTTTAAAAATAAAATTGCACATTTATTAAATACAAAACATATTTGCCTTTTTTAATCTTTTTTAGTATATTAAATTATAATATTAATTCTAAAATTAAAGGAAGAAAAAATGTCAAAGTTATATGATATTATAATAGTTGGTGGGGGCCCGGCTGGAATGACTGCTGGTATATATGCTGGTAGATCTGGCTATAAAGCCGCCATAATAGAAAAGACTGGAACCGGCGGACAGATGATGCTTACTGATATAATAGATAATTTTCCGGGATTTCCAGATGGCATAACTGGTTTTGAATTACAGGATAAGATGTACAGACAAACAAAGAAATTTGGGACAGAGATTATAATTGATGAGATAATTAAGATTCGTAAAGATAACGAAATTTTTAAACTTGAATCAAGCAATAATAATTCCTATCATGCTATTTCAGTTATTCTTTCCTTAGGGGCAAAACATAAGTTATTAAATGTAAAGGGAGAAAATGAGTTTACCTCAAAGGGTGTAAGCTATTGTGCTACATGTGACGGGCCTTTTTTCAGGGGTAAAAGTGTTGCTGTGATTGGGGGTGGAGACACTGCTCTTACTGAGGCAATTTTTCTTTCAAAATTTTGTAAGAAGGTATTTATTGTTCATAGGAGAGATAAATTTAGAGCAGTTCAATCACTTGTAAATTCAGCAAAAAGAATCACTAATATTGAATTTGTTTTTAACTCAGTGGTAGAGGAGATTCAAGGTGATAATTTTGTTAAGTCTATAAAACTAAAAGATAAAGATAATAATATTAAAGAATTACAAGTTGACGGTGTATTTATTCTTATTGGACTTGAGCCAAATACAGATTTTATAGATTTACCGATCTTGGATGAAAATAAATATATTATCACAGATGAAAGAATGATGACACCAATTAAAGGATTATTTGCAGCAGGAGATGTTAGGGCTAACTCTTTTAGACAGATAATAACTGGCTGCGGCGATGGTGCTCTTGCTTTTCATTATGCCGAGGAGTATGTTGATGAGATCAAAGGAAATAGATAGAGATGTATTATTATAGTAATAGAATAATAAAAATTTTTATAATCTTATCTTTACTTATTTTTTTATCGTGTGATAGTCAATATAACAAGGCAAATTCAAGCCTTGATATTCCTTTGATTCTTCCACCTTATCAGATTAAAGCCTCTCAGGGAGAATCTCTTGATGAGATTACGATAAGCTGGATGCAGAGTTCTTTAATAAATGAAGTTTTTATATATAGAAGTGAAAAAGTAGATGGCCCTTATCAAAAGATAGGTTCAGAGAGTTATAAATTTATGTTTAGTGATACTGAAGTTGAGCCGGGTAAAATATATTATTATAAACTAAAAGGATACAATTTATTATATGGGGAAAGTAATTTCAGTAACCCTGTTTCTGGATACAGAGCTGGGCTTTCTCTGGATCAATATGAAAACGACAATTCTCTTGATAATGCTAAAAAGATTCTAATAGACTATGTTCAAACAAGGAGTATATATCCTAAAAATGATATTGATTTTATAAAATTTGATGCAACTGGTGACAATATTTATACAATCGAGACTCTTTCTACTGGAAATGAAAAAGATGATTGCAAATTTATAAGAATATATCTTTACGATTCTAACTATAATCTACTTCGGGATAACGATTATTCTTATGATAACTCAATATATACAAGAAAAATAACTAAGTGGCTATGTCAGATGTCTGGAACATATTATATTCTTGTGATATCCATTTATGGGACTGGTGGTTATAAGATAAGAATAACTCTTGCAAATGAGCCACCGGATAGAGTCCAATATGTGACTCCTTCTTATGGCACAAATTCTAATTTTATAAAGATAAACTGGATTTTTGCTTATGGCGCTGAGAAGTATTATTTATATAAAAGTGATAATATCTCTGGACCTTATAATCAGATAGAATTTTACAGAACAATCTATTCCACACAAAAATTTAATTTTACTACATTAACAGAGGCTTATGATAAGGATGTGGTAGCCGGGAAAATTTATTATTATAAAGTAAAGGCAATAAATATTTTTGGGGAATCACAACTCAGTATTGCTGGTGGTGGCTTTATGGCTGACTTAACAAATGACTCTTTTGAAGATGATAATACTACTGATCTTGCGAAAACAATAGAGACAACACCACAAGAAAGAACCCTCTATCCTGCTAGCGATATTGATTGGATAAAATTTAGTGGGAAAAAAGGTTATTATTATAAAATATCCACAAACCCAAGAAATGAATACAATGCAGAAGTTGATACGATTCTTTATCTTTATGATTCTGAAGAAAATTTATTAACCTATAATGATAACAATTCTTCTTCTAATTATTCACTGATTTTAAATTGGTTTTGTGATAGCACATCTGACTATTTTTTAAAAATCGTGTCAAAAGACAATTTTTCTGGGACATATGTTTTAGAAGTAAAAGAATCACCTTATTATTTTAGATAAAGCAGGAGAATTAAGGATATAAAAATGGATATGAATTTAACCAAAGAAGAAAAATTATCAAAATTAAAAGAACTTACAGAGCAATTTCACAAAAATATCGAGCAGTACAAGAGTAATAAGTACGATGAAGCAAACACAAGAGTTGATTTTATTGATAAATTATTTGAACTTCTTGATTGGGATGTGAGAAATATACAGGGGTATTCTGAGCAATACAGAGAAGTTGTAAGAGAGGATAAAGTTAAAATTGAGGGTCGAGAAAAGGCACCGGATTATTCATTCAGAATTGGTGGGGTGAGAAAATTTTTTGTTGAGGCGAAAAAGCCATCTGTCTATATTAAAAAAGAGATAGAGCCATCCTATCAAATTAGAAGGTATGGATATACAGCAAAACTTCCTTTATCAATTTTGACTGATTTTGAGGAATTTGCTGTTTATGATACCCGTATAAAACCAGATAAAAATGATGATGCAAGTATTGCAAGAATTTTTTATTGCACATATCTTGAATATGAAAAAAATTGGGATTTTATATATAACACATTCTCAAAAGAAGCAATTTTAAAAGGTAGTTTTGATAGATATATTGAAGAGAATAAAAATAAGAAAGGGACATCTGAGGTTGATAAAGAACTTTTAAAACTTATTGAAGAGTGGCGAACTGAACTTGCAAAAAATATTGCATTAAGAAATCCAGAACTTGATATTTATAATCTTAATATTGCTGTGCAAAAAATTATTGATAGAATAATATTTTTAAGAATAGCAGAAGACAAAGATATTGAAAAATATCAACAATTATTAAATGCTACTAAAAATGAAGGTGTTTATAGTAATTTAAAAAAAATATTTACAAATGCAAATAATAAATACGATGCTGGCTTATTTAGAGAGGAAGATTGGCTTTCCAATTTGAAACTTGATGATAAAGTATTATCTTCTATTATTAAGGGACTTTATTATCCAGAATGTCCTTATGAGTTTTCGATTTTACCTGTTGAAATACTTGGAAATATTTATGAACAGTTTCTTGGGAAAACGATCAGATTTAAAAATGTTAAGGAAGGACATACAGCAATTATTGAAGAAAAACCAGAAGTAAGAAAGGCTGGTGGTGTATATTATACTCCGCAATACATTGTTGATTACATTATAGAAAATACGATAGGTGAAAAAATAAAAGGTAAAACACCAGAAGAGATATCAACTTTAAAAATATGTGATCCAGCCTGTGGTTCTGGTTCGTTTCTTGTTGGTGCATATAAATATCTATTAAATTACCATCTTGAATATTATACAAATGAGAAAAATATAAAAAAAGCATTGAAGGATGAAAAAATTTATCAGGTTTCACAGGATAATTATAGACTTACCATTGAAGAAAAGCAAAATATTTTAGTTAATAATATATTTGGTGTGGATATTGACCAGCAGGCTGTAGAGGTTACAAAACTTTCATTGTATTTGAAGTTGCTTGAAAATGTAGGGCGAGAATTTCAGGACTATCTTTTTAAACATTCTGATATTAAACTATTACCAGATCTTGATAAAAATATAAAGTGTGGTAACTCTTTAATAGGCAGTGATTTTTATAAAGATAAGGATTTATCTTTATTTGGAGATGATGATATTAGAAAAGTAAATGCTTTTGACTGGGATAAAGAGTTTTCTGATATATTTAAAAATGGTGGTTTTGATGTTGTTATTGGAAATCCGCCGTATGTTAAAGAATATACTGATAAAGAAGCATTTGTTTTTAAAGATGGGAAATTGAGTAAATATTATGAAGGTAAAATGGATTTATGGTATGCATTTGCTTGTTTATCAATTGATATACTTAAAGAAGATGGTTTACATAGTTTTATTGCAACAAATAATTGGAATACAGCAGCAGGTGCTTCAATATTAAGAAATAAAATAATTAATGAAACAAAAATTTTAAAATTTATTGATTTTTCTGATTTTAAAGTATTTTCATCGGCAAGTATTCAGACAATGATATATGTAATTAAAAAGAAGAAAATATCGGTTCCCTATAAAATAGAATATATAAAAATAACTAATCCAAATATAACAATAAATGATATTATTTCCATAATTAACTTAAAAAATAATATTGAATCTTACAACAAAAATAGTAATTTTTTAAAATATTATATTATAACAATAAATCCTTCTGAAATTAAAAATAAAACTTTTACTTTTGTGAATTCAGAAATAAATAAAATTTTGGAAAAAATAAAAAATAAAAATAATTTTAATCTTCAATATGATGAAGTGGGAACAGGTATTGATGTTCATCAAGATTTTGTTATTGAGAAACATTTAGAAAAATTAAGAAATAATGAAATAAAAAAAGGTGATGGGATTTTTGTAATTTCAAATGAAGAAAAAAAGAAAATAAATTTTAATAAAGAAGAGTTAAAATATATTAAACCATATTTTACTACAAATGAATTATTTAGATACTGGGGATCAAATGAAAATAATTACTGGATAATTTATTCTAATTTAGAAGTTAGAAAAAATATAAATAATTTTCCAAATATTAAAAAACATTTGGATAAATTTAAAAATATAATAACTTCTGATTTTGCTCCTTATGGTTTACATAGATCAAGAGATCAAAAATTTTTTGAAGGTGAAAAAATAATATCTTTGAGAAAAACATCAAAACCGTGTTTTACTTATACTGATTTTCCTTGTTATGTGTCACAGACTTATTTTATTATTAAAATTAATAGAATAGATCTTAAATATCTAACTGGAATTTTAAATTCAAAAGTAATAAATTTCTGGCTATACCATAAAGGTAAAAAACAAGGTGATCAATTACAGATTGATAAAGAGCCACTTCTTGAAATACCAATTTTTAAAACTAACGATAAAAATATTCATGACAAACTTATTTCCCTTGTTGACCAGATGCTTGATGCCCAGAAATTATATCACAATGCAAAAACAGAAAATGATAAAAAACTTTATAAACAGAAGATTGATTTAATCGATAAAGATATAGATAGACTTGTCTATGGATTGTATGGCCTTACAGAAGAAGAAATAAAGATTGTAGAAGAAGAGATTTAGAAGTAGGATAATTGTATCATCTCTATATCATCTCTATATTTTTTAATTAAATA
>Ga0209720_1000860_pt1 | contig 29222 bp, 30 predicted proteins | sample AD_JPNMR3_MetaG_FD_184426 | JGI IMG/M metagenome (GOLD analysis project Ga0209720, IMG submission 184426) | Active sludge microbial communities of municipal wastewater-treating anaerobic digesters from Japan - AD_JPNMR3_MetaG (SPAdes) (version 2) | ecosystem: Engineered > Bioreactor > Anaerobic...
ATCTTTTCAAAGCCCTGAAAAAAGAAAAAACCATTATAATACCACATCATACTGCACACGGTGGAAATTTCTGCGACTGGAAAGATCATGATGAAACAAAGGAAAGGTTGGTTGAGATATATCAAATGAGGGGAAGCTATGAATGTAGTGAAAAAATGGGTAATCCCATTCCTGAATGCAAAAGCAACTGGCAACCATTTGAGACCGGTTATGTCATCAATGCGCTTGTCTCTGGCTGGAAGGTGGGATTTACTGGTGGTGGAGACGACCACATCGGGCATGCGGGAACAGATTTTCCACAGGGCTCATGTAATTACAAGGATGGGCTGACAGGAGTTTTTGCAAGCCATCTCTCAAAAGAAGGAATATGGGAGGCATTGTGGAATAGAAGAACAATTGCAACCACTGGCGCACGGATATATCTGTTTTACACAATGAATGGAAATCCTCTGGGCAGTGAAGTCAATGTTCAGAAAGCAAGCATGAGAACATTTCATATTATATTTCACGGTACTGATATCCTTGAAAAGATTGAAATCATCAGGAACAACTGTATTGTGGCAACAATAAAAGACAAAAAGATGGATGTGGAAGTACACTGGCAGGACAGTACACCAGTAAATAGAATTTTACTTCCGCCTAACCAGCATTCCGAACATCCATTTGCTTTTTACTACATCAGAGCCATTCAAAGAAATCAGGAAGTTGCCTGGGCAAGTCCTGTCTGGATTATTGGAAAATAACATCTTACAGGTGGATAAACCTGGAGAACATTTCATCTCTGATATTGACGGGTCTATGTTGTTCACTCGAGATTACTGCTCCAAGGCAACTGGCAACTGTTTTTGTTCCTTCGATTTCATCTGTTTCAATTCTGCGATCGCTCAAAATACAATCAACAAAATAGCGGATTTCTGCAGCAACATTATGATGGGCGATATTAACAGGAATTTTTGCAAAATTGTAGTTTGCCTTTCTCTTAAAATATCTGGTGGAGCACAAAAGAATATGGTCTGAAGTATTATCAGAAATTATGGTACCTTTTGTTCCATAAAAAACACTTCTCATCGTGTATGGTCTGATGCATCCAATAGAACAGAATACTTTTCCCATTACATCGTTTTCAAATCTGTATATGGCAATTGTTGCATCATCCACGGGCCAGTCAACAAGACATTTATGGTTTGAATAGGCAAACACTTCAACAGGGTCTCCTGTAATCCACCTTAAAAGGTCAACTGCATGACATCCTCCACCAATAAATGGTTTTCTCCTTTTATCCTTTCTCCATTTTCCCACACCTTCCGCAACGCTGTAATCATGTGCATATTCGCTTTCAACAAAAAAAAGTTCTCCTATTTCACCAGAATTAATAATTTCCTTGGTAAGAACAAACCCTGGCGCAAACCTGCATACCTGTCCTATCATAAATTTTTTTCCGGATTGTCTGACCGCCTTGATAATTTCAATACAATCTTCAAGATTTAATGCCAAAGGTTTCTCGCATAGAACATGCTTTCCCGCTAACAGTGCAGAGCAACAATGTTCCCTGTGGAAATAATCAGGACTTGCGACAGAAATAATATCAATGTCTTTTTCTGCCAGAAGTTCTTGATAATCAGCCGTTGCCACATGTATATTAAATTGGTGTTGAACATTTTTTAATAACGTTTGGTCAATATCACAAATACCAGCAACCTCAATATTATTCTGAAGATACCCGGAAAGATGCTGCCTGCCCATTTTCAATCCAATAATCCCAGCCTTCATGTTTCACCTCACCTCATTGAAAGGGTACCCGGCATCGAGAAATAACACCTTAGTATTTTTGAATTTTTCCTTCAGTTTCTTTGCAAGGTTCTCAACACCAGGATTTTCACTCAATACGTGACTTGTTTCAATCGCCACCATGTCATTTTCAACACAATATCTGATAGTATAATCAACTGCTTCTCCAAATACAATGGCTTCAGCGCCAAGCCGTGCGGGTTCTTCTGCAATTCCATAAATCTGACCAAGTCCGCCCACTGCTGTTGCCACTTTTGTAATTTTTCTTTCTGGATTACCTGCAATTCTTATTACAGGCAACTTCATTTTTTCTTTTATCGTTTCAGCAAGTTTGCCTGCCTTCGTTGGCTGAATTTCGTGAACTCTTATGAATCTTCCTCTTGCTATTTCTTTTTCAAACCCCAGCAGTTTTGGGAATGCATCGCACATTCCCCAGGAGGCTACTGCATCCCAGTTTTTGTGTGTATTATAAACAGTCATATTATTTCTTTGTAAAATTTCATGTCTCAATGCATTTGGTCTCCTTTTCAGTATATCCCTGTCAGATTGAAACCAGATTGTTTCACTGTACCCCCAGAATAAAAATTCGTGAGTGATGATAAGATTGAGGTTCTCTTTTTCAGCCCTTTTTAAAACATCAATTGTTGCAGACCATGTTACTCCAATTCCTTTCACAATGTTATTTTCATCACCAAATACAATTGAATCATCACTGGGAATTTCTCCGAACATATCACTAAAAGGTGCAATTTTCTTGATATAATCAATCACCTCTTTCACATTCATTTTATCTCCCTATTAAATGAGATATCATTTTGACTTTTATTATATACTATCGCCGCTCAAAAATATACTGCGCCAGCTTAAAAAATAGTTCTCTTGTTGTAAACTGTTTATCTGATTTGACTTTTCGGATGAAGAAAATCGCTGAAATCTGGCATAGAAAATTTATTAAAAACAAGACACTGTATGCATCAAAAGTAAAGTAGGGAAAGTGCAAAAGCAAGTTGGAAAACATTTCTAGTTCGTAACCTGCAAAAAGTGGCGCAAAACCACCCACAAGTCCAATCCAGGCATAGTATATGGAAGTGTAGTATATTGCTTCGTTGTTTCCTATAATTCCTGCGTACAGAATTCTGTAAGTTCCCACGCTTCTTGCTATTTGTGTTGAGCCGGCAATAAAGTAAAGAACCAGAGCCATTCTGAAAAGAGATATTTCTTCCCGCGGCAGAAAAAGCCAGGCAAGTGGTACAAAACAATAAATCAACAATCCGGTAATCATGACAGGTCTGCCACCAAATCTGTCTCCCAGATGTCCCCACAAAAAACCTGTCAGCAAATATCCAAGTATTGTGGCATTGTCAAGAAAAACAATTTGACCTGGCAAAAAAGAAAGTTTTTCCTTTGCAAAAATAGGTAAAAACACCATAAGAGATAATCCAAAAATTCCGCATCCTATGCTGCAAAGAAAGTTGATAAAATTTTTGTCCTTTAATGGTTCTAAAACTTTTTTGATTTTAAAAGACGGCTTTTTGTCTTTCACAGGGTTTCCACCAGGAACAAAACTCATCAAAAAAACGCTGATAAATCCTGCAATGCACCCTGTCCCAATAGTCAGCATATATCTTTGCACGCCATAACCTTTTCCAATGACGTAACTTGCAAAAAAAATTGCCATAAGTCCGGCTATGCTTGGAAAAATACTGCCCAAAGCAGTGTATTTCCCGCGAAGATGGTCAGGAACAAATTCTTTTAACCACGCGTAATAGGCAGTTTCTGCTATGGCTCGCAAAAAAGCAAATACCATGATAATACCTGTTAAATAAAGTGTGCCCGCGTGATATCCATATCTGTTTATTATCCATGGCAGAAACAATAAACATGCGATAGTGATTTTTCTTGTTGCCCAGCATGAAAGAAATACCTTCTTGCTTCCAGTGTATTCAACATAACTACTCAAAAATGGAGCAATGATGCCGAAAAACGGAAAAAAAGAAAGAAGTAAACCTATACGTTGTGCCGGTATTTTAAGTTCGTTCAAAAACAATAAGAAAACCGAACCAAAAACAGTAAGATAACAGAATATCGTGTTAAAAACTTCTGAGGTTATAGCCCAGTACATACCCCTAATTTTGCTTATTTCAACAATTTGTTTGTTCATTGTCTGAAGGACAGAGGTGATTGTAAATTAATATGATAATTTTTTGATGAATATTGTCAAAAGCAATATCAACAAAAATTAAGTTATTCAGCCCTTTTTAGAAAAGTTCGTCTGTATTCTTTTTCTCTTTTCAAAAGTCATACCTTCTTTTTCTATTTTTTCCGCCTTTGTTTAATCATATCACCCAATAGGAATAATATTGTTGTATCTTAACGTGGCCTTCTGACAGGTGTGGAGGAGTATGTTTGGAGATATAATATAAAAATATCACTAGATGAAAAATAAAAAAATTACCCGGCTTGTTTTAGGACAATCTGGCAGGGTGCTACGGAGGTTTAAGTGGGATTTTTTTTAAAAGAAACAATTGATTTTAAAAAACATAATGAAGAGGTAAGAAAATTGTGGGAGGATTATAGAGTAAAAAAACACAAAAGGGTGCCTGCAATAATTGGTGGAAGCATAAGAAACTTTTTTGAAAACCCATATTTAAACAAAAATGGCTATACATTTTATCAATTTTACAACAATCCTGATATACATATAAAATGCCAGCTTTTATTTCATAAATGGTGGAGGGAAAATATAGTATGTGATAGGGAAATGGGCATTCCAGAAGATGGATGGCAAATAAATGTAGATTTTCAGAACAATTATGAGGCAGGATGGTTTGGGTGTAAATTAATATTTCCTGGAGATTTTACTCCACCCGATACAGAACCGATTCTTAAGGAAAACAAATATAAACTGTATGAAATTGAACGTCCTGACCCTTTAAGAGGGAATCTGCTTGGAAAAGCAATAGAATTTTTTGAATATATCAATGAGAAATGCAAAAATATTGAATTTGAGGAAAGACCAGTGAGAGGACCACTAACAATACCAGGAGAAGGAACAGATGGTCCATTTACGGTTGCAGGGAAATTGCGGGGTTTGACAGAAATACTTTTTGATATGATAGATGATGAAAAATATTTTTTTGAGTTAATGGATTTTGTCACGGACAACATAATAGTAAGAATGAAAGAAATAAGAAAATGGAGAATGAAGAGAGAAGGGAAAACAGAAAAAATAAAAACAAAGAACTTTGGATTTGCGGATGACCTCATTGCAACTCTTTCTGTTGAAAAATATAAATATTTTGTATTTCCATTCCACAAAAGAATTGTTGAGGAATTTTCTGATGGATCTCCAGTATATATGCATCTTTGCGGAAACGCATGGCATCTTTTTAAATTTTTAAAAGAAAATTTGAATGTTTATTCATTTGATACTGGTTTTCCGATTGATTTTAACGAAGTCAGGAAAGAACTGGGCGAGGATGTTGAAATAATTGGCGGACCCAGTATTACGCTGCTTAAAAGCGGTAAAGAGCAAGACATTATAAAGGAAGTGAAAAAGATATGTGAAAGCGGCATAATGAAAGGAAAAAGATTTATAATGAGAGAAGGTAATAACCTTGCTCCCTTAACACCTGTAGAGAACATAAAAAGTATGTACACGGCAGCCAGAATTTATGGTCAATATTCTGATTGAATATACTATCCCGTTTGTTAAACACAGGATGGGAAATTTTCATCAACTAACCGTGCGATTACATTTTTCTTGCCAGTTCAAATATTTCCTGCAATTTCTTGAAACTTGGGTTTGATTCAGTTATCATATAAATAACGCCCCTGTAGCTCAGTTAGGATAGAGCAGCGGTTTCCTAAACCGCGTGCCGCCTGTTCGAGTCAGGCCAGGGGCGCTTTTTATGCTAAAATAACCAGAACCAGGGGTGTATATGAAAAAAACATCAGAATCTGTCGAGAAGTTCAGAAAAGGTGATTCAGGTCCGAAATATCTTTTTAGAGGACCTCACTGTGAATGGGGAATTATTGTTTTGAAACCAGGTGAAAAGATGGGAGCGCACGGACATAATTCAGTGGTTGAGGATTTCTTTTTCCTTGAAGGTAGCCCGAATATTATTGTCTCAGGTCAACAGCAAAGAGTTTTTCCAGGCGATGCAGTCAGAATAGAGCCAGGCGAAGCCCATGATATCATCAATGATACACAACAGCAGGTAAAACTTGTTTTCATTAAAACGCCGTATCTTCCAGATGACAAGTACTCATGCTGAGACACTATGAAAAACCATATTTTTTTGAAGGCAGTCAATCCATGTAAGGAACCTGCGACATTTGGTCTTAATGCAAGTATTCCTTTTCCAAAGGGCTTGCTAAAAACCACAGAGTCCTTGATTCTTTATGATTATGATAATAGTGTGATTCCCTGCCAGAAAAAGGTTCTTGCCAGATGGAATGACAAAAGCATTAAAGTGGTTCTCATTGATTTTGTTGCGACCCTTAAATCAGGTACAAACAAATACAGAATTTCTTTTGAAGGTAATAAAGAAACAGAAAATATTCCACAGGGTTCATTGAAAATTCGTTCAGGTAGTGATGGGGATGAAAATGTGGCGATTATTGACAATAAATTCTCCTTGAAATTGACGCTTGTCGACAGTAAGAATTTGAAATATCATGCAAAAATTAAAAAGGTGAAAAAACAATATGGAAAAATAAAAAAAGTTACAATTATTTATGGTTCATTTTCGACGAAAACAAATTTGCGTGGAATTGATTTTGTTCTGACATTAACAACATGGACGGGCAGTAATCTGGTAAAAGTAGAACCTGAAATTCATTGCAATCCTGAAAAAGGCGTCTTTTTCAGGATCAAAGAGTTCAAACTTTCTATAACACCGATTTCAAATAATATTGCAGAAGCATTTTTCCCAGGTGTTCAGATAAATCAAACAAAGAAGATAAAAATTTTGCAGGTTGACGACAACTGTGATATTGAAACAGACGAAAATCTTGAAAAAAGACACATTGCTTCGACTGGTACCTTCAGGGTAGCCGCCAATGGTCTGATTATAGCGGGTGCTTTGAAGGACTTTTCAATGAGATGGCCAAAAAGTATGGAATTTGATGGACACTCCATCAGTTTTGGGTTATTTCCTTCATTCAAAAAAGGCGCATTTAACCACATGCAACCATTGTACAAGTATGGATACCTGTTTTACGGTTCTACATATATGTTGAAAACAGGTCAGAAAAGAAGATGGGAAATATGGCTTGATATGGATGGAAACTGGCAGTTGTGTAGATCAATGTGTGAAATACCGCCTATGGCGGTTGTAGAACCAGTATATGCAGTTTCAACCGGCGTTTACGGAGATATTCCTGCAGCAGGAGACAATACCAGAGATTACGATAGAGTGTTTTCCAATATGTTCAATCTGTATTACTCAAGCATCAGGAAAAACAGGGATACAGGAGAGATGAACTGGGGTGATTGGTTTGGAGAAAGATATATTCACTGGGGAAACAACGAATATGACACAGCAGAGCAACTTTTTGTCCAGTTTGTAAGGACAGGAGATTTGAGATATTTTGTGTCTGGTGAAAATGCCGCAAGACATACAGAGGAAGTGGATATTATTCACTATGTAAACAAAGACCTGATTGACTCATTTAATGAAGAACCTTTCAGACCATTTGATGTGGTGCCAGGTTGTGTCCACCAACATACAATAGGCCATGTCGGTGGATTTTTTTCAAGAAAAAAAGCGCAAAAGATGGTAAGCAGGGCGCTTGGAATAAAGAATCCTTATCCCTGTACTGAGCCTTGGAACATGGGACACCTGTGGCTTGAGGGTTTAAGAGACGCATATTTTCTTACAGGAGATGAAAGATTTAAACAAACTGTGATTCTTGTTGCTGATTACCTTTCAAAAATTGTGATAGAAAAACTCTATCCTTTTACCGGGCATGCTCATTCGGGCAGAACTGTTGGATGGCCTTTGACTGCGCTCTGTGCGGCATATGACATTAAAAAAGACAAAAATTACCTCAAAGCAATGAAGATACTTGTTAATGATACACTTGCTGAACAGGACCCTCATTGTGGTGGTTGGCTTTATGAAATGCCTGATGGTCATTGTAACTGCATCAGAAAAAAACATGTGGGTACCGCTGGTTTTCTAATCAGCATCCTTGTAAATGGGTTGAGCAGGTATTACGAAATTACAGGTGATAAAAAAATTCCGCAGGCAGTGAAAAAAGCAGTGGAATTCCTTGTTGCTGATACATGGGATGAAAGAACTGGAAAATTTAGGCTTAGTTCCTGTCCTGCTTCTCCATATCTTCAATTGTTTAGTTTGACCTTGTTTTCTCTTGCAAACGGCATAAAAATTGGAAATGCTGATGTCAGGGATGTTTTTGTAAAAAACTGGAAGCATTTCTTAGATTATGTTGATAAGGAAATCGATGAAAGACATATTGGCTGGATGTTTTCGAGTTGCTTTGCTGGCGCAGCAAAAGTACTGAAAATTTATCATCAGATAAAAAACAATGGATAGAAAATGGTTAGTTGTTATTACTCAGGATATTTCGCCAGAAATGAATATGGCGCTTGACAGTGTAATGTGGAATAAGGTAAAAAAAAATCCTGAAATTGCGGTGTTGAGATTTTATACATGGAAACCATCTGGTGTTTCTCTTGGTGCCAATCAGAAGCCAAAAAATCTTGTTGACATTGAATTTTGTCAAGAAAACAATATTCCTGTGGTTGCAAGAGTTACTGGCGGAAGCGCCATTTTTCACGATAGAGAAATCACGTACAGTTTTTCAGCAACAAACGATGGAAAAATTTTCCCCGGCCCCATGACATCATATGAAAAAATATGCGGCGCATTAAAATTGGGACTTGAAAAACTCGGTATCAACGTTCAGTGGCGCGGAGTGTCTATAGGGAAAGAGCCCTCTCTAACTGACAGAGATTGTTTTTCCCTGTCAACCAGACATGACCTTGTCGTAAATGGTAGAAAAATTATCGGCAGCGCCCAGAGAAAAGATAGGTCTTCTTTTTTGCAACATGGAAGTTTATTGATTGAAATTCAAAAGCATCTATGGACGAAAATATTTCTCTCAAAGCCAGATTTTTCAAAAATTGTATCAATGTCTGAAATTTTGAACGATGTCCCTGATTTTGATACACTGATTAAAGCACTGAAAAACGGGTTTGAGGAATTTTTTGAAAGCAACTTCGAAGAAACAAATTTTACCAGAAACGACATAGAAGAGGCGCAGAAAATCAGCCACACGTTTTTACTTGTGTAAAAAAGAGAAACAGTGGTAGAGAAAATGGCTCAGTACAGATGGTTGAAAATTACAGATCACGCAGCATTTGCGCCGAGGGATGGAGCAGGTGCTCTTGTATTCAAAGATAAGATGTGGCTTATTGGTGGATGGAACCCTTCTGATAAAATTCACTTTCCAAAAATCTGCAATAGTGAAGTATGGTCATCAAAAGATGGAATAAACTGGACACTGGAAAATCCCTCTGCTGCATGGGAAGGAAGACATACTGCGGGATATGTGATTTTCAAAGATGCCATGTGGATTGTTGGTGGAGACGCCAACCAGCATCATTATCAGAATGATGTTTGGAAAAGCACTGACGGAGTGAAATGGGAATGTGTGTGCGAAAATGTGCCATGGGGACCAAGGGTTCTGCATTACACAGTCGTTTTCAGGCATCAAATCTGGGTAATTGGTGGGCAGACCCTTCCACAATTTGCGCCAGCAGATGAAATTTTTTATTCAGATGTATGGTGCAGTGAAGATGGAAAACACTGGAAAAAGGTGGCTGATAATCTTCCATGGGCTCCAAGGGGAATGATAGGCGCAGCAGCAGTTTTTATGGACAAAATCTGGATTCCTGGAGGCGGAACATACGATACTCCCAAAAAGCCAGAGAGAATTTTTTACAATGATGTATGGTGTAGTGAAGATGGAAAATACTGGGAAAGGGTATGTGAAAACGCACCATGGCATCCAAGGCAGTATCACGAAGTTGCGGTATTTGATGGCAAACTCTGGGTTATGGAAGGATATCATAAAATTGGTGGCAACAGGAATGATGTCTGGTACTCAGAGGATGGTAAGAACTGGACTGAACTTCCTGATACTCCCTGGCAACCAAGGCATGCAGCAAGCGTTTTTGTTTATGATAATGGTTTGTGGGTGGTTGCAGGCAATAACATGACGTCTGATGTCTGGAAACTGGAAAAAACAGGAAAATAAAATTTGTCCTACTTTTCCCATTTTATATGACTATTTATGCCGTATCTTTCGTATACCCTTAGTACCTCAGCGCAAAAATTTATTAGTTCTTCGTTCTTTTCTGCTTTTGCAAGATCATACAACCGAATAAACATTTTTTTACCTGTTTCTGTCTGTTTCAGTGTCTTTTTGATAAAGTTATGCTGCGCACACAATGTCTGTCCATTGTCAATTGTAGATGTTCCTCCCAGATATCTGGGTTTTATGTGGTCAACATGAATCTCTACACCGTCCTTTTTCCCTCTGCCACAGATAACACACCGATTAATTCTATTTTTTTTGCTGCGGACGGGTCATATTTATATATTCCTTTTCTAACCTTAATCAAAAATCCTGTTTTGTGTAAATTCCTGATAGACCTCCATGTATCCCGAGGTTTTCTCCCATAAAGTCGCACATATTTTTCTTCGACCCAGTCAACTACAGGCCCATGTTTGGCATATCTTCGTTCGGATGTGCTTTAAAAAATTCAATCAACAGGTCTTTTATCGTTCTTCGTCTTCTCATAGTATTAGAAAACGGTTATTAGTTGTCTCTGGTCTATTCTCGCCTCATTGCGAAGTCTTTTTAGAGCCAACTCACAATATCTCCTATCTACTTCAACTCCTATTCCTTTACGGTTATTAAGATATGCAGCAATAAGCGTAGTGCCACTTCCCAGAAATGGGTCCAGGATAGTATCCCCAACAAAAGTGAACAGTTTTATACATCGTGTTGGCAGCTCAATTGGAAACGGAGCAGGATGACCTATTTTTTTCTTGCTCTCTCCTGAAAACGTCCATAGACCGTTTGTCCAACACATAAATTCTTTTTTAGTAATGTCAGAAATCCTTGTTCCACTTGTCTTTTTCCATTGATTCTTGTACATAACTACAATGATTTCAACAGGTGCGATAACATATGGTGCTGTAGCAGACATAAACGAACCCCAGGCAGTACGACGTGAGATGTTCCCTTCGTTCCATACAACTGTTGAGTGATACCTAAAACCGACTCTCTTTGCAATTACCGTTATATCCGCTCCAACACTTTGTTGACCGCCCTTGTTCTTGTCAAGGGGGATGTTTAAGCACATTCTGCCATCTTCTTTCAACAGTGAATATGCCTTTTTCAACCACTGTTCAGTAAAACCAAGGTAACTATCGTATGAAATTCTATCGTCATAGGAATTATAATGAATGTCAACGTTATATGGAGGCGAGGTTACGATTAGGTCAATGGAACCTTCTGTGATTTTCTTGGTTGATAAAAAATCTTCATTAATTATTACAATTGATTCTGTCTGAAAGTATGCAACAGTATTTTCTTCCACTTTATTCGCTACAAACGTTTTTTTCTTTGCCTTTGGTTTTTTCATAATCAGTTAAACTGAGAGCGTGCATGTTCTAATCCTTCATTGTTTAATAAATATTACACGAATAATAATGCAACGTCAATGACGTGCACGATGAGGAAGTGGAATATGTGACTAAGATGTAATACAATAAAACCGGCTATACTTAGGAAATAAATGAAAATGACGCCAAAAGAAAGATGGATTGCTTCATTAAAACTGGAACCAGTTGATCATCTTGCCTTCTGGCCAAAAATTAATAGTTCATACCTTAATTATCAAAGTGGCAGGTTCAAAAATATGACCATTGATGAGATGCACGATTACATTGGCAGTGATAAACATGTATGGTTAACTGGCTTTATAAAGGAGAAAAGAAGGTCAACTTCCCTTGAAGAGAAAAAAATTGGTATCACAAGAAAACTGATTTATTTAACAAAGTATGGAAATCTTACGGCGACAATGCAATTTGACGAACCGTCTCAGGCATGGCATCCAGTTGAGTATCCAGTAAAAACAAAGCAGGATATCGAAATCCTGACAGAATGGTTTGCTGATGCCTGCCTTGAAATAGATAAGGAAAAACTGCAGGAAGCAAGGCAACAGCATAAAGAGATAGGTTCTGACGCAATTACCGCTCATTCCATAGGAACAACACCTTTAATGCAATTCGTTCAACATCTTGCTGGCATTGAAAACTGCCATTATTTTTTGACTGATTTCACACAAGAGGTGAAACAATTGTTTGAGACAATGCAGAAGAAAAATCTCAAATCAACTGAAATTCTGGACCAATACAGTCCGGCTGAAATTTTATATCTCGTTGAAAATACTTCCACAACACTGATTTCTCCGCAACAGTACAGAAAATATTGCTATCAAAACATCCTTGATTGCGCAGGTCTTGTAAAGAACTCAGGAAAATTTCTCGTTCTTCATATGTGCGGACATCTGAAGAACCTGTTGAGAGACCTTGCAAGTTTACCTGTTTCTGGTTTTGAAGCACTCACAACAGTTCCTGTTGGCAACACCACACTTATTGAGGGAAGAAGAGTATGTCCTGATAAGTGCCTGATTGGCGGAACAAACGCAGTACTATGGACAAAATCAGCAAAAGAAATTATCAGTGAGATTGAAAATGAGCTCGATAAATTGCCCCATCACAGAGGGCTTGTAATTACTTCTGCAGGTGTTATGCCACCACTTTGTAAGCCAGAAACTATAAAACAGGTATGCCAGTGGGTAAAACAGTACAGAGTAAGAGTTTGAAAATTAATTTTTTGTTTTGAACATAACAACATCAGATACCTAATTATTTTTCCTCTTCCTTTTTCACACTCACACTCTCTCCCATCAAAGGAGAAAATCAAGGTGAAGGGTGCTTTTCGAAAACTCCAAACCTTAACTCGAAATTTCAAAAAATGCAAAGTCAACCTTTGAAGTTTAGGATGTGTGTTTTTTTAATTATCCTGCGTCCTTTCTCAAACATTCCTTATTTTTCTTACTTCCCAGATTTTAATCTTTTTCTATTTTTAACCGTCAAATGATTGATGGTATAATACCATAGTAAAAAAAGGAGGTCACATGGAAAAGTTATTGAAGATTGTGGTGGTGGCATTGTTCAGCGTAATGATGTTTGCAGGTACTGGATGGGCTCAGGGAGCAAAAAAGGCGCCTGAATTTAATCTTACTGACCTGAATGGTAAGCAGATTACACTGAGCTCGCTTAAGGGAAAGATTGTCGTTTTGAATTTCTGGGCATCATGGTGTCCGCCGTGTAAAAGGGAGATTCCTGACTTTGTAAAAACATACGAAAAATACAAGGATAAGGGGCTTGTTATTGTGGGTGTTGCTGTCAGCAGCAAACCCGATGATGTGAAAGCGCTTGTAAAACAGTATAACATCACCTATCCTGTTGCAATGGCTTCTGGCACTATTGAACAGGACTATGGTCCGATTACAGGCGTCCCAACAACCTTTATCATTGATAAAAACAGCAATCTTGTCCCAGGCGGAAAAAGGATAGGCATGTTTTCTGAAGGGGAACTTGAAAAAGTTATTGAACCCTTGCTGAAATAATGGACCAGCATCCTGCAATTAGCAAGCTTCTTGAATCAAAGGGTATAACAAAAGAACAGATAGACCTGGTAGTTCGGGAAAAACAAAGAACAGGCACTTCGTTCGGATATTTGCTTATCAGATTTGGACTGATGAATTCAGAATCTTGGTACGAGTTTGTCCTTCATAGTTTTCACATCCCGCCAATAAATCTTGAAGAAATGCAGATTGAAAAGGATGTTCTGCGGGTGCTTCCTGAATTTACATGCAGGAAATATCAGGCAATTCCCATTTTCAGGTCCAGAGACAGAGTCGTTTGTGGAATGGTTGATCCTCTTGATTCTGAAACAGTTGAACAGGTCAAAAAAATTTCTGGCCTTGATGTAGAAACAAGATTGGTGAAGGAATCAGAATTGAGGAAAAGTTTTGATCAATATTTCTCTCAGGTTGGTCTTGATGTAATCAGCCCTGTAAATCAGGGTTCTGAAAAATTTTATGAACCCGTGAAACTGAGGGAACTGGACAGGGAAGCGACTGCTGAAAGCACAGTGGTTTCAATGATTGAACAGGCAGTTGAACTGAAGGCAACAGACATACACCTGGAAGTAGAGGAAGACGGAGTACGATTGAGATACAGAATCAATGGGCTTTTGTATGAATTCCCGCCTCCCCCACTTGAACTGTATCCTGCCATTGTTTCGCATATCAAGGTTCTTTCAAATCTTGATATTTCTGAAAAGAGGGTGCCACAGGATGGCTATTTCAAAGCAAGAATCAGTGGAAGAAGCGTGGATTTGAGAATTTCAACATTCCCGACAATTTTCGGCGAAATGGTTGCGCTCAGGGTGCTTGATAAAACAAATATCATTACAGGGCTTGAACAACTTGGTTTTTTGCCTGAAACCCTGCACAGATGGCGTATGCTTCTTGATGAACCATACGGCATGCTTCTTGTTACAGGTCCCACAGGTTCAGGAAAGACAACAACCCTTTATTCCTCTCTTAATGAAATCGATAATGTGCACAAAAAGGTTATTACTGTTGAAGATCCTGTTGAATACCATCTGAAAAACATAGACCAGATTCAGATAAACCAGAAAGCCGGATTAACTTTTGCTGTTGCGCTTCGCTCAATTTTGAGGCAGGATCCGAATGTTGTGATGATTGGAGAAATACGAGACCTTGACAGTGCTTCAATTGCTTTCAGAGCAGCGCAAACAGGGCAACTTGTGCTTGCAACCCTGCACACAAACACTGCTCCTGGAGCAGTCATCAGATTGCTTGATATGGGTGTTGAATCTTACCTGCTTGCGTCATCTCTAATAGGAGTTTTGAGCCAGCGGTTGGTAAGAACAATATGTCCGAATTGCAAGGAAGCGTATAAACCGCTTGACGAAGAAGTAAAAGAATTGAATCCAGACCTGGTGGGCAGGGATGTACGTTTTTACAGGGGCAAGGGGTGTCATCTGTGCAAAGGGACTGGTTATGGTGGAAGAACCGGGCTTCATGAATTGATGGTAATGAATGAAGAACTCAGAAGAATGACAATGAGAGACCCTTCAACATCTGTCCTTACAGACATTGCAAGAAAATTTGGAATGCAAACATTAAGGGAAGATGGAATTCAGAAGGTTCTTCAGGGTACGACTACAATATCAGAGGTTCTGTATGCAACAAAAAAAGACACAGATGAAAGGTGAAATTGTAAGATTTGGGGTTTCTCTTGAAAAAGAACTGCTGGACATTTTTGACAGAAAAATAAAACAGAAAAAGTATACCACAAGGTCAAAGGCAATTGCGGACCTGATGAGAAAAGAAATCATCCAGCAGAGATGGCGGACAGGAAAACAGGTTGCTGGAGCCATTGTCTTCATCTACAACCATCACAGAAGAAATATTGTGGACAGAATTATTGATATTCAGCATGATTTTTCAGATATTGTGGTATCCACCCAGCATGTGCATCTTTCCCACGACGAATGCCTTGAAATTGTTGTGATAAAAGGGAAACCTCAAAGGGTTGAAACCCTTGCAGACAGTATCCGTTCAATAAAGGGAGTTGAACACTGCGTGGTTGCCTTTACTTCAACAGGCGAGTTGTAAATCACTCATATCTTAACGCCTGAATCGGGTCAAGGTTTGCGGCTTTTCTTGCAGGATACAGTCCAAAACCAATTCCAACTGCAACAGAAATAGTAAAAGAAAGCAGTATTGACCAGGGTGTGATGAGCGTCATCATACCAGCAAATTTTGTTACTGCTTTTGGTATGATGATGCCAAGAAGAATTCCGATAAATCCTCCTGAAGCAGACAGTATCACGGATTCTGTTAGAAACTGATTGATAATATCCCTTTTCCTTGCTCCTACTGCCCTTCTGATGCCAATTTCTCTTGTTCTTTCTGTTACAATTGCCAGCATGATATTCATGATGCCAATGCCACCAACGATCAAACTGATTGCAGCAATGGAGCCAAGCACTATGTTGAAAATTCTTTTTGTTTTTTCTGCCTGTCTTAAAAGTTCCAGAGGAATGATAATCTGATAGTCCTGTTTTTTATGGGTTTGACTGAGTATGTCGCTGACAAGGGACGCTGTTGTCAGAATTTTATCTGTTTCTGAAACCTGAATTACAAACCTGTGATACTGCACCCAGTTTCTTTCCCAAGACCTTATGCCTCCTGAGGTTCTTTTTGTCTCATATTCGCCGAAGAACATTTTTGTCGTTGTCATCGGGATATAGACAGCAATGTTCATATCTTCTGCCACAAAACTTTCGCTTGCTCCTGCAAAAACCTTTTCTCCAGCAATACCAATGATTGTGAAATAACTGCTCTTGATTTTAATTGTTTTTCCTATTGGGTCTTCAGCAGGAAACAGTGAAGTTCTTACCGTGGAACCGATGATTGCCACAGGGATACTTTTTTCAAGGTCCTTTTCGTCAAAGTATCTGCCTGTTTTTATTGAAAGATTCATCGCATCCTTATAATCAGGAAGGGTTCCAATGATTCTTGCAGAAATGTTTTTATCATAATACCAGACATCATCTTCCATTTCCCATGCTGGAATAATTTTCATGACAGAAGGGATTGTCTCAAGTTTCCTCAGGTCTCTGTCAGTAAGTCCGTAAACACCAAGATAGCTTGCCTGTTGAGATTTTGCGTCTGCTGGAAGTTTGATACTTTTGATGATAATGTTATTGCTGCCAAGGGATTCTATCATTTTTCTTGCCTCATAACTTGCGCCTTCTCCAATAGCAAGCATTGCAATTACAGAAGCAACTCCAAACACAATACCCAGCACAGTGAGAAGAGAACGAAGTTTATGCAGCCAGATATTTTTCCAGCCGTGCCGTATGATTCTGAATAGGTGGATAAAACTAATCTTCATTTGAAATTTTCCCATCAAGCATTTTCAGTATCCTTCTGGAATATTTTGCAACATTCGGATCATGGGTCACAAGTATTAATGTTGTACCCTGTTCATTCAACTGACACAATAGTTTCATAATTTCTCTTCCACTGACACTGTCAAGATTTCCTGTAGGCTCATCTGCAAGGATTAATACAGGGTCATTCATCAATGCCCTGGCAATTGCCACCCTCTGTTGTTGTCCTCCAGAAAGTTCGCTCGGTCTGTGTCTTATTCTATCTCCAAGTCCGACCATCTGAGCAAGTTCAATTGCTTTTTCCCTGGTTTTTGCCTCATCTACCTGTTGATAAAATAATGGCATCTCAATGTTTTCAAGAACGGTTAACTGCGGAATTAAATTGTATGACTGAAAAATAAAACCAATTTTTCTGCTGCGAATTTCAGAAAGGGCGTCATCATCAAGGGTTGAAATGTCTTTGCCTTCAAGGAAATATTTTCCGCTTGTTACTCTGTCAAGACATCCGATAATGTTCAGCATGGTTGTTTTTCCACTTCCACTTGGACCCATAATCGCAACATGCTCACCCTTTTTAATTTCACAACTGACACCCCTCAAAACAGGTATGTCAATCCCGCCTAAATGATATACCTTTGTCACATTTTCAAATTTTATTGTGGTATTATTCTGATTCATTTGTTGCTGGTGGTCTTGGTCGTCTTCTTCCTGACCCAGAAGGTTCTGGGACCTGGTCAGATGTAGTTTGCTCTATCCTTCGAGAAGGTGTTGAGGTTTCTTGTACTTTTTGTTCTATTTGAGGTTGCACAACAGTAGGTTGAGCACTCTGAGAGCCAGTATCAGAAGCAGGTTGCTGTAATTTTTGTTCTGTCTTTTTTTCTGTTTCGCCTTTTTTCTTTGTTTCTGCGGGCTTGCCTATGGCTGAAATAACAACAATGTCTCCTTCTTTCAGTCCTTTTTTCACCTCCACTTCCTTTTCGTTGCTTTCACCAATTTCAATCTGTCTGGTCTCAATGTGTCTGCCACGCAGAACATTCACATACGCCTTCCCTTCGCTGAAATTCACAGCAACAAGAGGAATTACTAATACATCTTTGAGCGTTTTTACAATAATTTCAACCTGTGCGCTCATTCCTGGCCTGAGGAAATCATAACTTTTATCAAATGCAATCTGGGCAACATATACATTTAAATCAGGATTCAGCCATTTCAAAGTCGGGTCTGGCATCAAAGCAACGCTCTGAACACTTCCAGTAAATACTTTGTCTGGAAAAGCATCAACCTTAATGGTTGCAGGAAGCCCTGCTTTCACCTTCTCAACACTTGATTCATGAATTTTTACTTCAACACCCATTGTTGAAAAGTCAGGAAGATTGAGTAGTTCCTGATACATTCTTACGCTTGTTCCTGCTGATATGGGTGAATCAACAAAAAATCTGCCTGTCGTAGCGTATACGACAAAACCTGGTTGTGTTGCCCTGATTGTGCATTTTTCAAGATTTTGTAGCGTTGCGTCAAGTTTTGCTTTTGTAAGCATGTATGTTGCCTTTCTACTTTTCACATTTGCTTCTGCCTGAATGATCCTTGATTGACATTTTGACCTTGTTCGTTCCAGTTCAGCGACTGCCTCACGATAGTTTGACAAAAACTGTTCGATCTGTCTCGGGAAATCATAGGTTTTGAATAACTCATAATCCAGTTTTGCCTGTTCAAGAGAGACGTTTTTCTGCTGGAGCGCCAGTTTATCGGCTTCAAGTTCGCTTTTTGTCACATAACCCTTTTCAGCAAGTTTTGTGCTCCAGTCCATTGTATCCTGCGCCCTGGCAAGTTCCTCTTTTGCAAGGTCAATTTTGTTTTCGTATTGTCTTTTTTTGTTCAATGCCTCTCCGCCAATGGCAGGGTCTTTCAAAAGTTCCTGATAATCGATACTGGCCCCTTTTAATGCAAGAAGTTTGCCAGCGATTTCTGCTCCTAAGTATTTCTCAAGGTCCATCTTTGCAAACTTTACTTTCAACTGTGCCTGATTGATATCGCTTTCATTCTGCTTTTTTTGAATTTCAAGATTTTCTTCTGCTTCCTTGAATGAAGCATAAGTTGTTTCCAGGTTCACCTTCTGCTGATCAAGGTCATTTTCAATGTCTTTTGAGTCAAGTCTTATCAGAATTCTGCCATTTTTTACATCCTGTTCGGTAATCTGGGTTCCTTCAGGAACCACATCAAGTATTGTTCGTGAGCCAGGCACTTCATTGATGATTTTTCGCGACTTTAATGCCTTCAAGTTTCCGCCTTCAATTACTGAAATCACAAGGTCCTTTCTTTTTACTTCAGTCGTGATGTATTGCTTCAATTTTTTCTTTTCCTGCTGAATTGAATGGTACACAAAGCCAGCCACAATTAAAACCAGAAGAATGAGTAAGAACTTATTTCTGAGTAATTTCGGGATTTTCACCAATAATTTTTTCATACAGGTCTCCTTTCCAGACACCATTGTTGTCAAGTTGTAGTTGTTCTGTGTTTCTAAGGAATTCAAGGTAAGATATCAGGTAATTGACAATTGCTGAAGACAAGGAATTCTTCGCAGCGAGAAATGATTCTTGGGCTTCAAGCAAATCTCTTGTTGTTGCCCTTCCTGCCTGAAGCATTAAATCTGTGCTTTCAACCCTTCTGGTTGCAAGTTCCAAACTGTTTTTCTGCACAATGTAACTCTGATACGCTTCTTCAAGTGACCTTAAAGAATTTAAAATTTCAAGTTTTATGTTTTCCCTTTTCAATGTGAAATCCCTTTTTTTTCTTTCAAGGTTAATCAATGCTTGCTTATATCTGTTTCTGTCTGAAATTTTTCCAGCTGGAAATTCAAAGTCAATGCCTGCTGAATACGAAGGTTGTTTCAGTTCAAGATCAAAGGTTGATTTTTGTTCTGTTGATGAAGACACTGTGCCAGAAAAGTCAATCCTGCTTCTGAGCAAATTTTTTGCGATGGCAAGGTTTCTTTCAGCATCATCAACATAGTCAGAATAAGTCATCAGATCAAGTCTGTTGTTCAAGGCGTATTCGATGGCGCTTTCTGCTTTAATGTCAATCGGACTTAATCCCTTTTCTAAAAATATTTCCAGCGCTTTTTTATCAAGTATAATAACAGTTTCTGGTGAAAGCCCTAAAAATATTTTGAATTCATCTTCCTGCTGTTTGTAATTGTTGCCTGCCTGTATCCACTGCTGGTATGCGCGATACTCATTCTGCCGTGCCTGGTCTGCCTGAAGAGGCGGAATTCTTCCTGCTTCTGCAAGCATTTCTATTCTTTCTCTTGTATCTCTCAAAAAGATGTAATTTTTCCAGTAGTTGTCGAGATTGTTTTGTGCGAGAATAATGTTGAAATATTTCTGGGCAACCTGAACCGAAAAATTTCTCTGATATCTGAGGAATGACCTGATTTGATAGACGACATTCCTTTCTGCCTCAATAAGATTTTCCTGAGATACCAGTCGTCCAGCACCCTGAAATAACGGTTGAAAAATATTCAAGCTCAATGCGGTCTGATAGATATTTTCCTTAGAACCAGTAAGATATTTTGTCAGGTATTGTCCTATGTCAAATGTGAGTTTTGCTCCCTGGGCGAGCCACTTAACAAGTGAAAGATTTAAATTTCCAGAGACTGTATCTTGGCCAGAAGCAGAATTCCATTGTATTGAACCAGATGCATCTCTCTGTATGCCGTAAAGATAGCGTTGATATGTCAGGGAAAGAGCTGAAAGATAAACATCCTCCTTTGCGCTCTGATATTCACGGTTGTTTTTTGCTGCAAGAATAAGTGCGTCTTTCAGAGTAAGAAAAACCGTTTCCTTTCTGATCTCGTCTTCTAAACCAGCACTTTTGATTTTTCCTTTTTCAGCTGGTTGCTGTTTTTCCTTTAAGATAGAAGAAACCTCCCTGTCAGCCCTTTTCTCATAATAAGAAACACTGCAGCCGCATAAAACCGTCGCAACAACCAGAATAAAAAAATATTTTTCTACGCTCATATTAAATTTTGACGAAATTTAACTGATTTGGTTTACGGCTTTGTTTCCCTTATAGTATCCACCATTGCCCTGATATTGTCCAGCGGAATATTGTTATGTAATTCTGTGCTTGAGCCAGGAAAGTACCATGGACCAGCATCCCTTATTGCCTGTATTGTTGCCTGGCGCACCTGCTGGGGTGTTCCGTATGGAAGAAGTTGACTGCAATCAATACCTCCAATCATAATTAAATCCTTGTGTCTTTTTCTAATTTCCTTCAGATTCATTCCTGCGATCACTTCAAGAGGGTTCAGCCCATCAATTCCTGTTGCCACAAGTTGGTCAAGAATTGGCATAACATTGCCGTCTGTATGAAAAATAAATTTTACATTTTTCCTGTGATATGCATCAATCAGTTTTTCTAAATGGGGATAAAAATACTTCTTCATAATTTCAGGGGAAAAAAGTGGTCCATTTTTTGAAGCAAGGTCTTCACAGTCAAAAATTGCAGGAAACTCAGAGACTTTTTTTGCCCTGTCAATGACCTGTATCTTAAATTCAGTTCCCAGATTCGTCCATTTGTCAAAAATATCTGAATGGTCAGTAATGAAGTATGAAAATAATTCAAGTCCAATGCCTGCATAAAGTTGCAGTCCTGTCTTAATCAGATAATTGCCAAAAAGAAAAATATTTTTGAATTCGTCTCTGATTTGTAAAAGTTGTTCAATCCTTTTATCAAGGTCAATGGCTTCTTTTTCAATATTTTCAGGGTTTGAAAAATACTCAATCTCGCTTTTGATGTTTTTTACCACATCATCAAGGGTGAGAGTAAATCTTCTGTGATACCAAGCGGTCCATCGTCTTTGTTCAATAATTGTTCCATCTTCTGACACAATTTTCTCTTCCTTCTGTGGGTACATAATAATCCATCTTGTGGCATCCACCATATTGTCTAAAGCAGCGTGAACCACTTCCCTTCCATTTTCCACTGTCAACTTTTTACCAGCATAGTATTCAATTGCTGCATCATTGGTAAGGATGTCAAATAATGGGTATCTATCAAAATTCTGATGGTTCAATACAGCAAGACTTCTTTGTTTCCCATTCATGTTGTCTCCCTACTGGTTTTGAAGTACTTCTATCATTGCTGCGATATTTTCTGGTTTTGCTCCATATGGTATTGAATGGGCGGGCGCAGCAATATAACCGCCATCTTTTCCTATTTCATTCAAAAGTTTCTTAACCTGACTTTTTGTCTCCTCCACAGTACCGTATGGCAAAAGTTTTTGTGTGCTGATACCCCCATAAAATGATAGGTGTTTTCCATATTTCCTTTTTATTTCAAAAACATCCATAACTTCTGGCTGAAAGGGATTGAAAACATCAAGCCCTGCTTCAATCAATGAAGAAAAAAGTTCATCAACCTTTCCACAGGAATGAATAAACACGTATTTCTTGTGAGATTTTACCGTAGCATACATCTGCCTGATTCTGGGTTCAATAAACTCATGCCAGAAATGAGGTCCCATAATTAAACCTGTTTGCTGACCCCAATCATCTCCTATAATAACACCGTCTATTGGAAAACTACAAAGTTTATCAAGTATTTTCAAATTGAATTCAACAATTCTATCAAAAAGAGTATGGACAAACCTTTTATTATTCACCATTGCCACAAGTAAATTCTCCATTCCTATCATTGTCCATGCACGTTCAAAAAGAGAAAATCCTAAGCTTGCAAGACAGAAACATTGTTCATTGTTATTTTTGATAGATTGAACAAGTTTGTCAGCATCAAAAATGTCTTCTAAATCTGGAAATTTATATTCAGAAATGTTCTCAGGAGAAAATACCTGATTGCAAACAGTTCCAATGTCCTTATCAATTTTTCTATTCCACCGCACTCCAAAATAATCTTCCCATATGTCTGGCTCAACTTCTTTCCATAGTCCTTCTTTTAGCCAGTCGCAGAAATAAAGGTAATTGCCAAGTTTTTTATCAAATTCAGGGTCATTATAGTATTGTGCCATTTGAAGTTTTACTCTGTGAGTAAAGCTAATCACATATGGTACCTCTGGCACCTGACGATGGTTAATCGCATCAATTACAATCTGTCTTTTTGTCATAGTTGTCCTCCTGGCAATATTTTAGCAAACTCTAAAATAATTTCCACATTTACGATTTCAGTCATATATTGTAAAATATATTATTATGGAAAAAGAAAAACTTCACCAGATACTGCAAAAATTCAAAAATGGCACGTATTCTCTTGATGAAGTTTTCGAACAATTAAAAATTCTACCATTTTCAGACCTTGGACACTCAAAAATAGACCATCACAGGACATTAAGAATTGGTTTTCCTGAAGTTGTTTATGGTGAAGGAAAAAGTGTTGAGCATCTCCTTTCTATTATCAAGGAACTTGCCGGCAAATACAAAAATTTCATTATCACCAGGGTTTCTCAGGAGAAAGCAGAAGAAATTTTGAAAAAATTTCCAGGACCTGTTTATCATGAAAGCGCAAAAATTCTTACTGCAAAACCAGCAAAAAAACAGAAAAAGAAAGAAGTAGCTGTGCTGTGTGCTGGAACTTCTGATTATTCTGTGGCTGAAGAGGCAGCAGTGACGCTTGAAATACTCGGCAAAGGAGTTGAGAGGATTTATGATGTTGGTGTCAGCGGAATTCACAGAATTGTTCCGCATCTGGAAAAACTTAATAAATGCAAAATTTTGATTGTTATTGCAGGTATGGAAGGGGCACTACCTGGTGTGATTGCAGGAATGACTGGTAAACCTGTCATTGGGGTGCCAACTTCTGTTGGATACGGAACAAATTTGAAGGGATTTGCACCCCTTCTGACGATGCTCAATAGTTGCGCGCCGATTGTCGCTGTTAATATTGACAATGGTTTTGGAGCAGCATTCTTTGCCTGGCTTGTTTTGAAAAAATGACTGTTTTTTGAAATTTGATAAAATAAATCAAAAAAAAGGAAAAATATGAAAAAAAACTTCATTCTGCTACTTGCTGGAATTATGGTGTTTGGCGGTTGCGCAATTCACCCTGGTTTCAGAGCTGAAAGAGAAGGCAGAAGCATGATTACTGATTACCCGATGAATAAACTGGCTGTTGCAAGAGCAATTCAACAGCACAGGATTATTTATGGGATGACGATGGAAGAAGTCATTGAAAGCTGGGGTTATCCTGAATACCAGCATGAGTTGATTATCAATGGAATGGTCTATTATTCGTGGGCTTACAGAAAAGATAATAGAACCAGGATACTCTATTTTCGTCACGGAATTGTTGTGGATATAAAATAATGGTTTTCCCTGATAAATGGATTAAGAAAAACGCAAAAAAAGGAATGATTGAGCCCTTTTTTTTATCAAGTGTAAAAAAGGGCGTTATGAGTTATGGGGTTTCTTCGTATGGTTATGATTTTATGCTTGCTGATGAATTCAAAATTTTTACTGGATGCAACTGCATTGACCCAAAAAATCCTGATTCTGCTTCCTTCAAGAATTTTACTGGAAAAGTATGTGAAATTCCACCAGGAAGTTTTGTCCTGGGTAGAAGTGTTGAATATTTCAGGATACCGAGAAATGTGCTGGGTATTTGTTTTGGGAAATCAAGTTATGCCCGTTCGGGAATCGCAATTTATGTCACGCCCCTTGAGCCAGAATGGGAAGGACATATTACTGTGATGATAGCAAATCTTGCTCCTGTGCCAAACAGGGTTTATGCTGGTGAAGGAATATGTCAGGTTGTGTTTTTGAAGGCGTCTGGCGAATGTGAAAAGTCATATGCAGACAAAAAAGGTAAGTACCAAAAATCCAGGGGAATTATCTTTAGCAGGTAGAAAAATCGAATCAGGTATTGATGTTCTTGAAAGAGCTCGCATCAGGATGGCTTTGAAACGGTATGGAGAGAGATTCTTGAAGAAAATTTACACAGAGCGCGAAAGAAAAAGTTTTCTTGAGGAAAAGGAAATTTATTTTTCAATAGGATTCTCAATGAAAGAGGCATTCTGGAAGACCCTTCCAGCAGATATTCAGGGAAAAACATACTTTGATGATATTGAAATTTTGTGGGATGGTAATAAACTGGAAATATTTCTTTCTGGCAAAAAGGTTAAAAATGCATATCTTTCTTATGCCTTCAATAAGAAAAATGTGTTAACCACTGTTATCAGGTATCTATAAAAACATGAAAAAATACCACATCGTCACAGGCGGAATGGGTTTTATTGGAAGTGCCCTGATATGGCAGTTAAATGAGATGGGTATTGATCACATCATTGTTGTTGATGCTCCAGAAGAGTCAGAGTCATGGAAAAATCTTGTCAATCTTAAATTTGTCGATATTTTTGACAGGGACGATTTTATTCAAAAATTGGAAGGTGGCACTTTCAAAAGTTGCATATCAGGTATTCTTCACATGGGAGCATGCTCAGATACCACGGAAAAGGACTTCAAATTTTTGCTTGAAAACAATTATCAATACACAAAGCGTCTTGCAATATGGGCAAAAAGTCATAAATGCAGGTTTGTGTATGCCTCTTCAGCTGCCACCTATGGAAATGGTCCGGATTTCTCTGACAGCGAAGAAAAATTGAGTTTATTGAAACCATTGAATAGATACGGTTATTCAAAGCACCTTTTTGACCTCTGGGCATACAGAAATGGCATCTTGAAAACAATCGCAGGTCTTAAGTACTTCAATGTTTTTGGTCCAGATGAATACCATAAAGGAGACATGAGAAGTGTTGTTGTCAAAAAATACTTTGAAATCATACAAACTGGCACAGCACAACTTTTCAAATCGTATAGAAAAAATTTTCCAGATGGCGAGCAAAAGCGGGACTTTATCTATGTGAAAGATGCAGTAAAAATGACTCTATTTATCTATTTCAAGCCAGAAATCAATGGAATTTTCAATATCGGGACCGGCAAAGCGAAAAGTTTCAATCACATTGTAAAAACAATATTCAAAGTTCTCGGGAAAAAAGAAAATATCCAGTATATTGAAATGCCAGAATCAATAAGAGATTCATACCAGTACTTTACACAGGCAGACATTTCAAAATTACGCGCAGCCGGATACAAAGAAAATCTTTATACCCTTGAGCAGGCAATAGAAGATTACATTAACAATTATCTCCAGCAACATGACCCATATCTAAAGGTTAATCATTAACCTTTCCATTTATTCGCATGGCAATTTTTTCAAAAAGAAAGGATGCGCCCGCAATGTATGCCGCCTCATTAAAAGCGGTTTTTCCATGGGTTTGGCCCTCAAGAATGAAAATAGCGGGCTTTATTGTATCTGATATAGCAAATAATCTTGCGTAAAATTCAAAGCACGCCTTTTCATCAACCCTTGGGTCTTTTTCGCCAATTGTAATAAGTAAAAACCTGTTTGCAAGCCGACGAGCAAGATTGATGGCATTTGAAGAAATAAGGATGGGATTATCCTTCAGCTGTTCAAATTCTTTGATTTTGCTAAGGTCAGTGCACGGAGCATGGACAACCGCTGCATAAACACGTTCATCATAAGCCATGATATGCATGGCTGAAAGTCCACCTCGGGAAACCCCTGACATCACAATAGTATTTTTCCAGGCAAGTTTTTCTCTCGCGGCAAAATCAATGATTGATGAACCAATTTTTCTGATTTTTTCAAAAATGTCCACACCATCAGACATTGCATTTACCCACCCAGTAAGTCCTTCACCATAATTGTCAATATGCTCGCCGTGGTTTGGCAGGTCAAAACTTGCCACCAGATGCCCTGCAGCAAGAAACACGTCTGAAATGAGATTGTAGTCAGGATGGTTCAATGTATGATAACAGTCAGCTGCAATCGTTATCAGTAGTACCGGTCTTTTGCTGAGATTTTCCGGACTGCGCAAAATAAAATAGTACTTTGTCCCATCAATGCCAATCTCATATTTTTTATCAACATATGAAGTCGTATTCAATCTGCCTTCCATTCAGTAGATCACTTGACTGGTTTCATGGGTTTACCACAGCAAACTGGCACAGGTTCACCTTCTTCCACTGTCTTTTTCGCGCATTTGTCTGGATGAACCGCGCATTCGTACTCTTTCTTCTCTTTCTTTCTTGAACCGCAACAGCAGCACCTACACATTGTTATCCCCCCTTTCAATCAATCATTGTTAAAAGGTTTTGAAATATTCTTTGCCTGCATTACAGAGCGGACATCTATCTGGCGCATCGCCTTCAATAGTCCAACCACACATTTTGCATATGGCGATTTTACCAATTTCAATATCTTTGCCTGACTCAACTGCCTGCAATGCTTTTGCATAAAGTCCTGCGTGTACCTTTTCAGCAGAAATCGCATAGTTGATGCTCTTTTGCGCTGTTTTCTCTTCCTGCAATTTTGCAACCGCATCAAAAGCAGGATACATTTCTTCTACTTCATACGTTTCACCAGAAATTGCACCTTGCAGATTTTCCGCAGTATCTCCAACTTCTCCGAGCGCCTTCAGATGATTTGTGGCATGAACTTGTTCAGCAAGAGCAATTGCCTCAAATAATCTTGCCACATTTTTCTTACCCTCTTGTTCTGCTTTCTGAGCAAAGATAAGATATTTCATATGCGCCTGACTTTCACCGGCAAACGCTGTCTTGAGATTTGCTTCTGTCATTTTTTTCATAAAATACCTCCATTAACAGTTACATTTTAACTTTTTTGCAACCTCAGCGACCCTTTTTCCTAAAAAAATACACAAACTTTTTTCTTCTTCTGAAAGTGGCTTGAAATTTTCCTGCATGCCAACGACGTGGCTTGCTCCATATGGTGTACCGCCTGTGCTTGTTTTCATCAATTCTTGCGTGCTTGAAGGGATTCCCACAATAATCATTCCATGATGCAAAAGAGTCAGCATTGTTGAGAGACATGTTGATTCCTGACCACCGTGCAGAGAAACAGAAGAAGTAAAAATTCCTGCTGGTTTCCCGATAAGCGCTCCTTGAAGCCACAATGAACCTGTCTGGTCAAGAAAGTTCCTCATCTGACTGCACATATTGCCAAATCTTGTGGGAGTTCCTATTAAAAGCCCATCGCATTCTTTCAGGTCATCAAGGGTCGCAACAGGCACATCTTTTTGAAGTTGCTGCGCCCTGACAATATCCGGCTTCTTCTGAATTATACTTTCAGGAATAAGTTCAGGTACTTTTCGTAATACTGGTTGGGCACCCTGGACCTGTTTGATGCCTGCAGCCACTTGTTGAGCCATCTGAAACACATTTCCGTACATGCTGTAATACAGCACCAGGATTTTAATTTCCATTGTTCTACCTTTTTAATCAACCACTTCTATTGGTTTTTCGCCCTGCCACAATCCGTGAAGGTTGCACATTTCCCATGCCTTCAGAATTCCATGACTGTGAGAAAGTTTTACCCTGAATGTAACCTTTGGAAATGAAGAGCCACCATTGAAATATGCTCTGGCAAGGAATGTATCTCCGCTGTACAGCTCAATCCACTGAATAAAATGGCCTGGTTCATTGGGGTGTGGAAAAAGTTTGCCAACTTCAACAGTCACTTCAAATTCTTCATCTCGTTTTACCTTGTCTGGCGCAGTTATCACAGGAAGATGCTTTTTTTCGAAGTCAGTCATATTAGCAGGGTCTTTTGGCCTGTTTACCCCGCATAAGATATCACTTTCACACTTATACACCTTTTTTTCTTCCATAATTTCTCCTAGTTATGATTTAGATGCTTGAAAATGGTTTTTGTTTCATTTTTCTCTTGCGAAAATTAAGTTTCCTTCAGAATATAATTCAAGCGGCAATTCCTTTAATAAAATTAGCTTTGGCTTTTTTGCGATACAATTGATTGCGACAAACATACATGGGATTGATGTTTTCAATTTTCCTATTTTGATGTTTGTTCCGTGTTTTCCGTTTATCATTACACCGATTCTTCCTGATTCATCCTTAATCAGTCGACCTACTGCAGGAGTTTTTGAAAATTTTGGATTTGCAGGATTCCAGCAACTTGTGACCCTTCGCCTTTTCAGATTTCCGTCTTCATCAGGTATGCGCACAGAACGGATTTCAACGGTTTTTACACCTGCCAAAAGACCTTTTCCAAAAGGTTTCCATTGCATGGACTTTTCCGGATTTGAGATTTATTATACCACACTCGGGCAAAAAGCAGTAATTATGTCCTTTCCATCCTGTTTAATCCATTTTTTTCTCAAAAATTCAGGTAAAATTCAGCCCTATTGACAAAAATCTCGGGGGGGGTAATATCAAAGTGGAGAAACAAGAAAAGATATGAAAATCAATAACATTCACTCA
>Ga0209720_1000866_pt1 | contig 29089 bp, 26 predicted proteins | sample AD_JPNMR3_MetaG_FD_184426 | JGI IMG/M metagenome (GOLD analysis project Ga0209720, IMG submission 184426) | Active sludge microbial communities of municipal wastewater-treating anaerobic digesters from Japan - AD_JPNMR3_MetaG (SPAdes) (version 2) | ecosystem: Engineered > Bioreactor > Anaerobic...
CCATAAAGCCCATAACCTGCTATTTTAGCGTGGTTATGGGCTCTTTTTCCCTCTTCTAACTGCAAAATTCAGGATATTATTCCAATATGTGTTATAATAGAATAAGATGATTGTCCATTTTTCCTTCTAACGTCAGTTGTTTTCATGCAGAAATACAAAATTTATGCCAAAGGGGGCTGCATGTCATGTCCAAGGAGTTAATGTATATTCTCATTACAAAGATGCACGTCAGGTTAAACGATTTAATCGAAAAAAACAACTATGACCTCTTAAATGAAGAAGTCTTGCATTACAGCCAGCGATTGGACAAAATTCTGTCCCTTTACAACAAGGTTGTCGAGAAGGACAAGACCTATACTCTCAGTTTAAGTCATCTTAATAAAGCCGCAAAGTGCAATTAATTTAAAAAATGACATAAGACCAATGCTGTTTTTAATAAATAGGCGTTTAATATTTTAAACGTCTATTTTTAGTTTGCTTTGCTTAAATATTTTTATAATTTTAATTACCGTTCTCGGCCTTTTTGTACGTAGGTACAATAAGTTTAATATACTCCGATATACCTTCAGAATTTGTCACCATAATATCCCTAAGGCAATCCAGCTCCCTCTGAAGCATTGCAAGATCAATATGAACAGGCTTTGCAATGTATATCTTGTTGTTCTTGGTCTTCTGAAGTCCCTCTTCGCTAAGCAAAAGCTCTTCATAAAGCTTTTCGCCGGGCCTTAGTCCCGTATATTCAATCTTAATATCCACATCCGGCTCAAAACCCGAAAGCCTTATGAGGTTTCGCGCAAGATCACTGATTTTCACAGGTTCACCCATATCAAGAACAAAAATCTCTCCACCCCTTGCCATTGCTCCTGCCTGAAGCACCAGCTGAACAGCCTCCGGAATTGTCATAAAAAATCTGGTAATCTCAGGATGGGTTACCGTTACCGGACCTCCCATCTCAATTTGCTTTTTAAACAAGGGTACAACGCTTCCATTGCTTCCAAGCACATTGCCAAATCTTACTGCAACAAACTCAGTTTTACTGTTTTCATTTAGTGCCTGAATAATCATTTCTGCAATTCTTTTTGTTGCGCCCATTATATTTGTAGGGTTGACAGCTTTGTCCGTGGATATAAGCACAAACCTTTTTGTTCCATACTTGTCCGCACATTCTGCCACATTCATGGTACCAAACACATTGTTCTTTATTGCCTCCGTAGGATTGCTCTCCATAAGAGGAACATGCTTGTGAGCTGCAGCATGGAACACAACATCCGGCATAAACTTTTTGAATATGTTCTCCATTCTCTGCTTTTCCCGGATATTGGCAATCACCGTGTCAAGCTTTAAATTCGGATACCTGTACAAAAGTTCATTTTGAATATCATATGCATTGTTTTCGTAATTATCCAAAATAACAAGCCTCTTTGGCGAAAAACCCGCTATCTGCCTGCATAGCTCGGAGCCAATTGAACCCCCTCCGCCGGTAACCATTACTACCTTATCCTTTAGATAAGATCCAATCTCTTCAATATCAAGATGTACAGGCTCCCTTCCCAAAAGGTCCTCTATGTTGACATCTCTTATTTTTTGCATGACAACAGATTCATCTATGAGCTGTGAAACCGACGGAAGTATTTTTACCTTGCAGTCCGTCTGCGCACAGCTGGTACATATATCATTTATTTTTTTGTGGCTGGCGGACGGCATGGCAATAATAACCTCGTCTACCTGCATTCTTTGTATTGCTTTTGAAATATCTTTCGTTCCTCCCACAACAGGAACTCCACTTAATTTTTTTCCTATTTTATACTCATCATCATCAACAAGTCCTACGGGAGTGCTTTTAAGCTCCGGATGGGACTTCATTTCCTTTACAACTATCGCACCGGCCTCCCCGGCACCGACAATCAGCACCCTCTTTGAGTTTGTAAAGCGAATTATTTCCCCCTTGACAATCCTTCTAAACACCCTGTAAGCAAACCGCACCCCGGTGATTAAGGCAGTATCTGTCAAAATGCATATTATAAATATGCTTCTGGGCACAGGTGTTTGGGATAAAAACACATAGCTTATCATTATTGAATTGCTGATAAACGAAGCAGCAACCACCATAACCACTTCATATATTCCGGCATACTTCCACAGACTGTTGTAAAGCCTCATAACTGTATAGGTAATAAGCTTTACAATTGTTGAAATGATCGCAAGCTTTAGTATATGTTCGGTAAAGCGTTCCGGAATATTGGCATAGTTTAAATCAAACCTCAAAAGGTATGCAACAACAAATGATATATTTACTAAAAAAACATCAATTGCAATTAATCCATTTGCTCTAATCTTTTGTTTCATTGTTGACCCCCATGTGCTACGAAGTTTAATGCTGCTAAAATTTGTAATTACTTCTCTTATGTCTATTTTATTATAACAGATTGAATACAAAAAACAAAAACAAATTTCTGTTAAATGAGGTGTATTGTTTTTATTGCCGTTATGCTTTCCTATAAAGCTTTACTTTATTCAAAGTTTTCCTTATTTCCTGAGTAATAAACAATTGTTTTTGAATAATTTCAAATACAATGGAAAAAGTAAAATATACAAAAATTCCTAAAATAATTTGCAAAAATATAGTGAGTACCCCGGCACCCAAGACATTTCCGACAATTGAAACGAGTACTGCCATAATCATTCCGCTTACCAAATATTTAAGAGACGGTTTTAAATATTTAATCATATTAAACTGATCTCTGATTTTTATTGACTGATAAATGCATATTAAAGCCTCGGAAAGAACAGATGCAAATGCCGCACCGGTAGCTTGGAAAAATGGTATCAATATCGCATTCAATATAATATTTAATATAGCCGCATAGATTACAGACTTTGTGTAGAGTTTATCCATACCTTTCGGAAGAATATATTGAGTTCTAAATACATTTCCCCATGAAATGAAAATCAATATAGAAGTCAACAATTTAACCAATATAGCAGATTGTGCGAATGATTCCCCTAGAAACAGCGGAACAAAAGTGTCGGCAACACCAAACATGCCGAATGCACATGCAAAAGCCAAAAACATTGTAAATATCAAAGATTTTTCTATATACCTTTCGGTAGCCTGCTTTTGTCCGGTCGCAATGAGATTAGTCATCCTTGGAAGCATGACAGTTCCAAGGGATGTAATAATTGAAATAGGTACTCTTGCAATTCTATTAGCATTTTCATAAAAACCCACCTGCTGCTTATCTGCCATCAGTCCCAGCATTGTCTTGTCCACAATTGAAAACAACTGGATTGCAAGTACAGGAATAAATAGCATAACAATAGGCTTAAATCTTTGCAAAGCCTCCCAAAGCTCAATTCTTGTCCTCTTTACATATCTATTCAGATTAAACCACATAACAAACTGACTGAAAAAAGTTGAAAAAGTCATTATGAATACATATTTATTCAAATCCTTAGGTTCTTTAATAAACACAAAAATAAGTACTAATGAAAGTGCCTTAACCAGTAAATTCCGCGAAACGGTTATTTTAAATTTTTCCATACCAAAATAAAACCAATCTATATTGAAGCATGAAGACACCAGCATTATCACCTGTATCACCAACAATATTCTAATCTCATCATGGGTTGATAATACGAAAAATGCATATACACAAAGAGATATAATTGACATTATTAACTGTATTAGATATATTTCAAAAAATACCTTGCTTCTCTTTGTTTCATCCTGATTTACTTTAGCAATTTCCCTTTTGCCGTATAGTTGAATTCCCAGCAAAGAAACTAAAACAAAATAACTTACAATGGAATTGCTATAGGCATATACCCCCACGCCTTCCGGCCCCAATATTCTGGAAACATAGGGCATCGTAACGAAAGGTAGAAGCAAAACAAGCATCTCATATATTGTCATCAAAATTACATTTTTTCTCATATTTCATCTTCCTACCAATTATATCTGTATTCCTATATTTTTCTTCAGATATTCTATCGCTTCCATTCTAATTTCTTCACATATTCTTTTATTTCCTGTAGTATCAATCCTATCATTCAAATTTGAAAGGCTGCCGTTATAAATCCGGTTTTCCATGTTAAAATGCTTTAATAAATCAATAATCCTTGAATCTCTTCCTTTGTTACCTGACAAAAAAGTAACAAAATTTTTCTCAAACAGTATTGCAAATACTGTTGCATGAAAGGAATCCGTAAATACATATCTTGCCTCATAAATTGATTTTAAATAATCAAGCGGGCCGCCAAATATTTTTACCTTTATATTTTTGTTTAAAAAATCCCTAAATGTTATACCCCCGGCGAGTTTCACATTCTTATATTGTTTAAGATCCTCTCTCTTATTATATTCGCTTTCAAACTGTCCTTTTGTATTATAGTTTAAAAAATAAGTACAAATAGTGCTATTTTTACTTCCTTTGTTTGCGCTGATTAAACTTATCCATTCTTCTTTAGGTAGTAAAAATACAGGGTCGCAAAGAACTTTCGCATCTTTTCCTGTCAAGTCCCGAATAATTTTTGCTCCTTGCCGTTCTCTAACCGAAATTTCCGGAATTCGCACCAATAAATTCGAATAGATATTTTCCTTGTCTTTATCAATAGACTCAAGTCCAAAGCTTGATGAGAAGCTAAATATCCTGCTTTTATCTTTGACAAAATCCATCAAATATGTAGTATCCATACCGTTTATATTATAATTCCATACCTGGTCACTACCAATTATGTATTTGTCATATTCCGGTGGATCGTTTAATATTTTCTCTCTTTTAGCATATACCTTTTTGCTCAACTTTATATTTTTTTTGATAAACCCATCGAATGATGCCTTCTTAGACTTAATCATAGGATAAGCGCATAGAAGCCTTATAATGCTTTTAATATTGATTCTCTCTTTCCCTCTCCTTGTAACCATAGAAATTGGTCTTACATTATTTTCAATAACCCAGTTTCTATAATCAATTACCTCAACATCAGCACCAAGATCAGAACAAGCTTTATACAATGCGTAGCACTGCATTAAAGCACCGAAATTTAACGTATTATGATAAGTTAATATTCCTACTCTCATTTTTTAAACCTTCCTATTTTATTTTTGATTTAGCAAAACGTTTAATTTTGGTAATAGTCCTTATCAAGGTTCCCGGCAACAACTTATAAACGGTAAGTTTATACTTACTGCTGCTTTTTCTTAATAAAGGCTTGTCCCCCCATGGGGTCAATTGCAGTATTCTTTGATATTCGTTTCTATAAGGATGAAGACACCCTTCTTCCCATGGCCTGCCAACCACCCAGGATGTCAGATGTATTATTGCCGGCGATGACACCGCATCATCAAATTCTTTTTTTGAATAATAATTCTTCAGGCCATAAGCTTTAATAAATTTTGAGTATGTAAGAAAAAACATTCCGCTCATCACATTATACCTAGGGTGAAGGGCTTTAATTTTTCCTTTGCATATTTCATTAATTATTGTCTGGTCATGAAACTTTATCTTCCCATTTGCATTTTTTATATAATCCAGGCATTTCTGAACAAACTTATCTTCCCTGCATCTTTTTAAATTCCATAGTATTACCCCGGCATTAATGCGAAAGTGTTCCCGGTCTTCACTGCCATCCGGCAAGTCTATAATCGACTTAGCGCCGGCTACATAATAGTTTTCAATATCTACAGAGAATAAATCCGATAAATTTTCTCGAACCAATATATCTACATCCAAATACAATGCGTTGTCCACGTCGCCGGGCAGAATATCAGGTATTAACAATCTTGCATAGGTAGCCAAAGATAAATGATCGACATTTACATCTTTTCCTAAACGCTTATCCAAGTTGTCCAAATTGTGAACAATAATTTGAGCATTACTGAATTTGTTTAATATTGATTTAATTTTCTCAATACTGTTTTCCGAGATATTATTGGATAAAACATGGATGCACACTCCGTCAGCTTTAGAATGAACTTCCAAAATCGAATACATCGTAACCGCCAGCTTATCTGCATAATTCTCGTCACTCGACAAAACAAAATTCAAAATACGTTCACTCTTTTGCGTTCCGCTCACTTTCAAAACCTCTTTCCATTTTGTTTTGGTAATTTATTGAATTGCAGTAAATAAACCCAAAAGCTATCACCAACCAGTTTATTAGAGATACGGAAACATTGTTACCAATCAGGGCCATTTCCGAAGATTGCTTTAGCATAGTTATAATTAAAAATACGGCACTTAGCTTTATTGCCTCTATATTTTTAAACTTCAAGTACCTATTCCATATACTCCATAAAAAATTAAAAAACAAAGACAACCCAATTATTCCTGTCCTAACCAGAATGCTCATATAAGTATTGTGTGATGAAAGGTCAGAACCATAGATTGTGTCTGGCCCTACATGATGGCCGTTTCCGAAAAATATATTACCTTTCAGGTAGTACTCAAACATATTCGACCATATAGCATCTCTGCCCGAAAAAAATCTGCCCTTGGTATATTTTCTCGCATATTCGTTCAATAAATCTTTATACTCCGAATGCGATAACATAACGTAAATTATCGGTATGGATATAATCAATATAATGGCTATAACAAATATAAATTTATACAGCTTTTTATGCTCAAAAATCCAATCTATAAATGCCATGAGCAACAGAAAAACAGGGAACAACAGCAAAAATGTTCTTTCTCCATCTAAAGCTGCAATAAGCATCCATATACTCATATATAAAATCTTACCGTATTTCTTTGTTTTCTTATCAAGTAAAATAAAATATAATAGCAAAAACAAAAATGCTGTCCTAGATACCCATTTAAATTTAATACCGGATAACGATAAACCAACTGCAAACATCATTAATATTTTAGTGCCAATTGATATATAGCGAATAAATGCCTCAACATTTTCAAGATTTGTGCTGAAATTCATCAGTACGAGAAAAAACAAAATACACGCTATATATAAGAGTCCATTATATATTGATGTAAAATTTTCGTAATATGCAAAAAGAATAATAACATTAAACAAAACCAATGCCAAATTTGCATAGATTACTTTTGAATTAAAGAATTTAGTCTTACTCTTTAACAATGGAATAAACCCAAGCACCAAAACAAAAGCAAAAGCAAAATATAGCAATATTCTGGGGACAGATGGCCCGGAATTTGCAAATGTAATAATAAATACCAATATACTCAAAAGTATGGGCTTGGTTCGAAAAGTAATAAGTACGGACATTATATTTCCATCCTTCCCTCTATCGTAAAATATCTGTTAATTACCTCTTTGTCTTTGCAATTAACTGTCTATATATCTTTTCCATTTCCCCAACATTATCCACCCAATTATACTTTTCAAGCACTCGTTCTCTCTCTAACTTTCCAAGCTTTATGCGAAGCTCAAAATCCTTTATCAATTTGTATATTTGCTTCGCCATAGCTTCGTAATCTTTCCTTTGCACCATAATCCCGTATTTTCCGCCGTCTACAACCTCATAAAATCCGTCAACGTCAGTTACAATCACCGGAACCTCACAGGCCATTGCCTCGACAACTGCAACTCCAAAGCTTTCGCTGTCAAGAATACTTGTACCAAGGAAAATATCAAATTCATTTAATGCTTCAGGTACCAATTTATTTGGAATTCTTCCTTTGAACTCAACAATATTCTGAAGGTTTAAGTCTTCTACCAACTGCTCGAGTTCATTCCTTTCCGGTCCTTCTCCATAAATCAAATATTTTATTTTCATATTTCTTTCATTTTCATCAAGTAGGTTGTTAACCAAATAATTAATTGCTAAAATTCCGTATTTTATCCCATACTTGGGTGAAAGTTTCTTTATGCTTCCTATAACAATCCGATCCCTTTTATCAACATCCTTAGTAATATTCATTTTACAAAACTGTTGTGTATCCACACCAAAAGGAGTAATATAAATATCCTCGGTCCGGCAATCTATTAACTTTGATGTTTGGCGGGCCATTGCATAGCTTGTTGAAGCTATAGCCTCTGCAGCTCTTAAGTTCTTTCTGATTATTTTCATGTTAATCCTTCCAAGATATGGGAAGTCATAAACATCTCCCCCATAAACCGAGATCAGATAAGGTGAGAATCCGGTTAATCTTCCCAGCGTTCCATAACCGCTGGCATAATGGGCATTTATAATATCCGGCTTAATATTCTTAATAATTTTTCTTAGCTGATACACATTTAAATAGTATCCAAAAGGAGCCGGAAATTTCAATTCATGCAAAAATACTTTATCATCAAACTTGTCTATAGAAGGTTTTTGATTGGAAACATAACACAAATGCACTGTATTTCCATTACGGCTCAGCTGGTTTGCCCATCTGACGCTATGAATATCTCTTCCTGATGCCAATAACAGTACTTTCATAGCATATCCTTTCTTTACATACTTTTATTTTATCTTGTACTCTCTGCTTTTTCCCAAAAAGGCTTGGACTTTCCGGTTAATATATTATAAACTCCAACCCACTGGGATGCTACTGCAACACAATAATAATAAATGATTGCTAATAATCTGTTATTTGAATTTGTAAGCATTTTAATTAAAGCCAACAAATAAAACAGAAATTGTCCTGAGAGTGTGGCACTATAAAACCACGAATCCCCTATCAATAAAATATTAGATACCAATACAGTCAAATGTGCCATCCACAATAGATACCTGCATGTCCTGTGTCCGAAATAAAAATATGAAAACCACCTGTACTTGAAAACATTAAGTATTCTAATATCAGGCAAAATATCATTTAATATCGTCCGACTCATGCGCACTTTTCTTTTAAATTCATCTTCTATTATTTCCCCTGCTTTTTCATATGCAACAGCATCATGGTTACATATGGCTCTTTTACCCTTCAGAGCGTAATATATTGGCATAGACAAATCATGGCATTCTATGGGATCGAAATCATAATATTCACTATTTCTGCAAGCGTATAACGCACCGTTTCCTGCAGTTATCGTTTGAATTCTTGCTTCAATTTCACGGCAAGCAAGGTCTCTGTCCCAATAAACGGCTTCTGAATTGCTCACATCACTGGTTTGGCGATTCATAATCGTCAGTTTTCCACAAACATATGCAATATCATCCGATGTAAATGACGCCATTAATTCTTTTACTGCATTTTTATCCAGCATCGAGTTGGCATCCGTCATAACTAAATATTCTGTCGTTACAGTCTTTTGAGCCTCATTTTGTGCATTTGTTTTTCCTTTTCGAGTTTTAACTTCATAAAGCCTTATTTTACATTCGGAATGCTTTTTTATAAACTCTCTTACAATATTGTTGGTTTGGTCTGTGCTGTTGTCGGAAGCAATTAAAAACTCTATTTTGTCCTTTGGATAATCAAGCTCTATAATATTTTTAAGTTTTTCCAGTATAACTTTTTCCTCGTTATGTGCAACAACCATAACCGTTACAGTAGGCTGGTGGCTATAATCTTTTTTTAATTCTCGCGATTTATAGCATTTCTCAACTAATTTAAGCGACACGGGATATCCTATCATAGCCCAAAATATGATAAATCCGCTTACATAAAACAAAGCTTTAATGAATATCCCCATCTTTCTTCCTCCTTACTTCAAATATTGGCTTTTTCCCACCCAAGATATGATATAATGCTTTTACCCATATTGCTTCATCCTCTGTACACAGGAAAAAACAAATTGTTTTCATCAAAACTGTGATTCTGTTTTCTAATTTTTACTAGCTCATCATTTTTCTCTTTGTCAAATATCTTCTTTCCAATGCAAAAATGCGTATTTGCATTCTTATTAAATTCTTTTTTAAACCGGTAAAGGCTATCTTCCCGGCTTCCCAAACCTCCACCTAAATGGAAAGTCTTATACCCGTTTTCACTACCCCAGCAAGCCGCTTCATATAACAGAAGGTTTGTAGGAGCAAGGCTCCTGTATTCCCTATCGGTAGTTGACAAATGATAATGCATCTGCCGGTTTGAAAACAAAATAATTGACATTGAAATTATTTTACTTTCAAAAACCGCATAAAACATCAATGAATTATATTTCAAGTCTTGAAGTATGCTATCGTAAAAGTCATTCCTGAAATAGTAATACTCTGAAGCGCCGTCTTTTGCCATTGTTTCGTTATACATGGGTATAAACATATCAAATAATTCCTTGTTTCTCCCCCAATATATCTCAACACCGGACTTTTTGGCTTTCCGTATCCTCCTCCGATTGTTGCTGCTAAAATTCTCCCATATTTTATTCTGTGAACCCAAATCTATTGTTATAGTCTTTCCAAGTTTTGAAATATCGTAAACCGACGAAAGTATTTCAGCGTTGTTCAATACAGGATGAAACCGGACAAATTCGCAAATAATTCCCTCATTCATGCAAAATCCAAAATATTCATTTTTAAGAGCTTCTAAGCTCTCCTCAGTAACATCACCTTCAATTAAAAAACCACCGTATCCATACGGCGTGGCTGCATCATAAAAGGTATTCGGCGGTATTTTGCCTGAAAAGTTTATATCCTTTTCAATATCTCTTTTCATAAAAACATTAATTGCTCTAATATTCTTATCTTCATAAAAAAACAGTTTAGGCTCGCCATCGCCATGGGCCCGGAAAGCCTTCACATATCCCGCCAGATAATAAACATCAAAATTATTAAAGCTTTTCACTATATTATCCCATTTTTCATTGTCATCTATATTCACCAACAAAAACATAAGAACACCTCAAACGAGTGCAAAATCATTATATTGTTAATTTTTCACTGTCACATTTATCTCTTCTTTCAACATTCAAGGCCTCTACAACAACATCAATGCCTTCCCTTTTAAACACCTTAATTATTGTCTTTACAACAATTAAAGCATCAAGGCGAAATGTAATATTTTTAACATACTCTACATCCAACCCTAATCTAGCATCCCACTCCAGATTGTTTCGTCCGTTTATTTGAGCAAGACCGGTCAAACCCGGCCGCACCGTATGCCGAAGCCTCTCCTCATCCGTATAATAAGGAAGATACTCAACAAGCAGCGGCCTGGGCCCTACAATACTCATATCACCTTTTAGAATATTAAAAAGTTCCGGAAGCTCGTCAAGGGAAGTTGATCTTAAAAATTTACCAAACTTCGTTAATCTATAACTGTCCGGCAACAACTCTCCTTTAGCATCTCTCTTATTCGTCATGGTTCGAAACTTGTAAAGAGTAAATATCTTCTCATTGAGTCCCGGTCTCTTCTGCTTAAATATTATAGGACTTCCAAGCTTTATCCTCACCATTAGTGCAATAACAAGAATCAAAGGTGAAAAAATTATAATTGCCATCAATGACAGTATAAAATCTATCGGCCTTTTTAGATATTTTTCATATATGCCGTCTTTGCTTAAAACCCGTACATTCGGATTTATTTTCTGTTTAACCTCACATTGCATTCTATTCCCACAACCCTTTTATAATATTTACAACCCTATATAAATCATCGTCCGTCATTTTGGTATCGCTGGGCAAACAGACACCATTTTCAAATAATTCCTTAGCAACATTTGAGCCAATATAATCATATTGCTCAAAAAACGGCTGCATATGCATAGGCTTCCATATAGGTCTTGACTCTATATTTTCCTCTTCCAGTCTTATTATTACATCCAGGGGTCTGACTTTGCCCGTTAACGTAATACAACTAAGCCAAAAGTTTGGTTCATTCCAGTCATTAACTGGCATAAAGCCAATTTCATCAATGGACCCAAGCTCCCTTTTGTAAAAATCAAATATATATTTTTTCTTCTCTATTCTTTGATCCAGAACTTTTAATTGTCCCCTGCCGATTCCGGCAACTATATTGCTCATCCTGTAGTTATAACCCAATTCACTGTGCTGATAGTGTCTGGCTTTATCCCTCGACTGTGTGGCCCAAAATTTTACTTTGGCAATTCTCTCCTCATTATCTGACACCAACATACCTCCGCCGGAAGTTGTAATAATCTTGTTGCCGTTAAAGGAGTAAATTCCATAATCTCCAATGGTACCGGTATACCTGCCCTTATACGTAGTACCCAAAGATTCGGCTGCATCCTCAATAAGTTGAACGTTATGCTTTCTGCATATCTCAACTATTCTATCCATATCGGCTGATAGTCCGTAAAGATGTACCACCAACACAGCCTTTACCTTCGGATACTTTTGAAAAGCTTCTTCCAAAGCTTTAGGACTCATGTTCCATGTCTCATAGTCACTGTCGATGAACACCGGCGTTGCATTCTGGTAAATTATTGGATTGGCGGTAGCTGAAAAAGTAAGTGTCGGACAAAACACAATGTCTCCCGCACCTACTCCGGCAGCCTTTAGCGCCATATGAATGGCAGCTGTACCCGATGATAACGCTGCAGCAGCCTTTATGCCTACTTTTGCCGCAAGCTCCCTCTCAAATTCATTAACATTCTTCCCCAAAGGTGCAATCCAATTAGTCTCAAAGGCTTGATCGACATACTGCCTCTCGTATCCCTCATCACTCATATGTGGCGATGATAAATATATTCGTTTTTTGGTTTTAACGCCAAACTGAATGTTCTTTTGACTTAACATTTTTATTACTGCCTCTCTTTTGCTATGTGCATTAATTTTTTATCAGCTTTCCAACATTTATATCTCAGTCACAGTCAAGCTTTTAATCAATGAGTCCTTTGAAAAGCGAAACCTTATATAGGTGTCTTCCGATTTGTAATCCGACGGAATCTCAATATTTGCAGAATACGTTCCTTCTGATATCCTTTCAAGCTGCACAAAATCTCCATGAAATCCGGGAATATAATACAGTACTTTTGCAGCATCCTCCCGGTTGTCAATTATCAATTCAATTTTATATTTCTTACCACCCTCAAAGCCAATATTTCTTGTCTGAAAAGAGCCTGGAGTATTGTCCCTAATATTATTGACCAATATATTTCCTTCATTTACACTTACCTCTACTCTCTCCCTTTGAATAATCTTCCACTGATCCGGTACGTTATCCGAGTTGATATCCATTTCATTAATGCTTAAAAATTTTATTTTATCTATTTGTTCCAAATCCAAATTCTCGAAATTCTCTTTTATATAAGCCAGCTTTTCTAAATATCCCATTGTCTTTTCACTAAATACAAAAGGATTCATATTTCTTTCATTTTTCTTTTTCGCTTTGTTAATAGTTTCAAATGCCAAGTCTAAATGTTTTTTGGCACTGTCAAAATCGCCGTTTTTCAAATATGCAAGCACAAGCTGATAGTGCATATTCATCTTAAGCTGCCAAGTTTCTTCATAAAACGGCATTAACTCAACAGCCCTGTCTAAAAGTTCAGTTCCTTCGTCAAACATGGACATTTTCATATATACTATGGCGCCATTCTCTATTGTTTGAGCATTATATCTATCCACTTTTTTCGCGCTTTCCACCAATTCCTTTGCAGTTTCAAAATCTTCTTTTGTGATACTTTCTCCTGACAATAGCATGTCTGCATGCTTTATTTTATAATCGGCATTAAATGTATCCAATAATTCTGCATTTTTTATATACTTTAGCGCATCGTCCTTGTTGCCTTCCTCCAACGACTTTCGATATTTGCCTTCAAAATTTGCTGCAGTTGCAAACAATATCGGAATTATCATAATCACAAAAGATAAAACCACCATTACTATAGGATTGACATTAAATGATTTTAAATTGCTTAGTTTTTGAAGCAAACCTGTTTTTTTCACGGTTTCTTCATTCTTTTTGGCAACAGCAGGTCTATTGTGTCTGTATCCCGAATTAAACAATGCTATTAGTGTCCACAGCAGTAAAAATACTGATGATAATGATAAATCAAAATCCAGGCATGAGTGCAAAAACATTCCGCCTATAGACGCAAATAGTGTTCCCTGCAGTAACCTGTAGTTTATATCCTCTTCTTTTTTATATTTATATTCTGAAGCATACTGTACAACAATTGATAATAACAGCATTATCAAAATTATCAATCCAAGTATGCCGGTCTCTACCGCAACTTGCAGAAAATACGCATGGGTTTGTGTGGACCAGTACAAGTACGACTGATATCCAAAAACAAGTACCGACCATGCTCCTCCTCCGGCTCCAGTAAACCAATTGTCCTTAAATATTTCAAATGCGTCATTTAAATATATTTGCCGTTGAATAAAACTTCTTGACAACATTAGATTCTGAAATCTTGACGCTACAGAATCGGGTACAAACCTGTATCGGAGCTTGATGTTTCGTATACTTTTACCTGTTTTACCGTCAACAATTTTTGCATTGTCTATAGATACTTTTGATTTCTCCGAATTATTGGTAATTTTGATATCAACCAATGAACCGTCTTTCGGTACTGTAAACGGGATTTCCAGTACGCCTGCGTTCTTTTCATTAACCTCTGTAAGCTTTGTATCTCCTCCAAACATAATATTCTTTTTATTCCGGCTATTAACAGACACCGTTATTGAATTCTCAGTGTCACTATTCATATATGATACATCAAACAACAGTCTGTATTCTTTTCCCGGCTTCAACTCAATACTCTTCTGAAAATAATGTCCTGATTCTCTTTCCTGGTTATTGATTTCAAGTTCCAACTCTTTTGGGATATTTATAATTATTAACAATGCAATAAACACTGCAGCAGCAGGAATAATCAAGAAATATGGATTTATCTTTAGCCTTGAAGCTATCTTGAACTTAAGCTTAAATAAATACTCCACTGCCACCGTTAAAATCAAAGCCATTGCCATCCCTAGTATTATTCCCAACCAGAGGCTTGAATTGCTTCTACCTGACAGAGGCGAAAACAATACCGGTATTATACCTGAAAGAGCTGCGCAGAACATCATTATAAATGCTCTTAACTTTGTCCCTTTTGGAATCATTATAAGATACAATATAAACATAATGGACATCAATATCATTACACCACGGCTCAATGTCAAAATTATAGTAGTTGTAATGATACAGTTGCATATTCCTGCAAGCACTCTTTGCCAAACTTTTGGTGATATTATGGATATGGCTACAGTTACGAAAAACACTGCCATTAGATATGCAGCCAATGCATTAGGGTATTGGATTGTCGAATGAATACGTCCTTCAACATAAAGACCAAAAAATTGAACCGGTATATTGAGAAAATCAAACGCCTTATTCAGTAAATCGGTCAATCCGCCCCCGGCCGCACCGTCGAGCCCGACAATGCATAATCCCATTGATGCTGCAATAACGGTCCATAATACTTTAAGTCTATTTTTCATTGTTGACGCAAGGTCAGTAATCATAAAAAACACAGCAAAATACATACAATACTTGAGCCATTCCGAAATTGCAAGCCTTGTACTGGCAGAACCCAATATCGATATGAAATAAATTAGCACAAGCCCCAGCGAACAATACTCAATTGGAGTCAATATGAATTTCTTATTGTTCTCTATATACTTCAATATCCAAAATAAAGCAAAACTAACCAATACAAATATTTCTGCAGGCAGCTGCTCTGCTTCAAAATACAGTCCCCTTACAAAGGGTGAATAGAATATCACAATTAAATTTAATGCTAATATCAGCATTCTAAATATCCTATATTTATTCTCTTCTTTTGCCTCTCTTACAGTTCTTCTATTTTTATCTTTTTTTGAACCGCTGTTTCCTGTCCCCATCATTACCACCTTTGTGCCAATTGATTTTTTAAAGCTGTTTAGTCTAATGTTGCTAAATATGTGCGTTTTTTTGCTTGTCCCTTAATAAATATTCTTTCATGAATACTATGGAAAAGCTGATTGCAATCCCCACTACCGCTGCAATAGCCACATTAAATACCTTCCTTGGTGATACTGGCTTAACAGGCGGAATTGCTTCAGATACTATTACCACGTTTGACTTGCCAATATCTGCTGATTCCATAATCATAGACTCTTTATATTTTCGCTGATATGCATTATATGTTTCCTTTGACAAATCAATCTCCATTTTTAGCATGTCATATTTATACTGCTTATCTGCATATTCAGTCTGTAAATTTTCAATTTCCTTTTGACTTTCCTGAATAACTTGTTCTATATTCACTCTTTGGGCCTCAAGATTTGACAGCTTAACCTCCAATTCGTTAATCATGTTTGACAATTCAACATATATCATGTTTATTTGCTCTGCTGACATTTTTATTTTTGCAAGGTCTTCTGAGGCAAGTCCGGTTTTTTCCTTCATCATCTTCGATAAAAGCTCGTCAGATAAAAGTGCTCTGTCTGTGATTAGTTTTTGCGGTGTTTTACCTATCAAATTTTTTGCAGTATTCAGTGATGCTCTCGTCGCATTCTCATCAATCCGTATTTGGCCCAGCTGAGTTTTATATTCTATAACTTTTCCAGTTTTGAATCCAATTCCATCTTAACTTCTTCAGGACTTCTAGATTGTGACAGGAAGTTTTTATACTCTTCCAATAGATTCTCCATATTTTCTCTTTCTTTTTGCATCTGACTCTCAATAAACTCTACCGAGTTTTCAGCCTGTTTTTGATTTGATTCAGACACAAATTTTGCAAACCTGTCGCTAACCAAATTTGCTATTTTCGCCGCAGTTTCAGGATTTTCATCGGCTACTTTTATCGTAATCAGATTTGTATTTTTTATTTCATCTACGGTTATTTTTGACGCTATTTTATTTAAGGGGATATCTTTCAAATTCATTTCATTACGAACATATTCCAGTATCTCAGTAGCCTTTACTTGTTCTTTGTAGCTGTCAACAGACGTTTCCAAGTACTGATATATCGCATCGACTAAAGGCTTAAAATTGTTGGCATCAGCATCATGTGCCTGTGTCAATGCTTGTATCTCACTTTTCGTAGGAGAAATCATCAGCATCGTTTGTGCCTCATAAACAGGTTGTATAATAAATAAATTCATTACTACGCTACCAAGTATGCAAATTGCGGTTACTGCTGCTATAACGAATTTACCCTTAATAACTATTTCAATTAATTCTTTCAGGCTTAACTCTTCCATTTATTATGCCCTCCATCTTTGGTTTCCTCATGGAATATTTGCCCATGATTATCCCCTAAGCAGAAATTTAATAATGAAGGAGCAATGCCATTTTGCAGTACTCCTCTTAAAATTAGTTATTTCTTAAGTTTAAACCATTACCATTGTATATAATTAATGTGTTAATGTCAATTAGAAATATAAGGTCCTCCGTCAACTGTAACACGCCTTGATTTTCAAGCGGCCTCTTCAGTAATTATTTAAACTGCATTTTACTGGTGAGCCTGGGCCATCTCCGCTAGATGCATATAATAATAGAAGGGCTTCCCATAGGGGAAGCCCATTTTTGCACTTAGAAGTAGAATTAATTATTTTGTAGCTTTTGTAACTGTTATTTCTTTATTTTCGAACTTGTTAAGTGCATTACCTGCGTCGTCTGTGATATATTTCACAGATTCCTTAGTTGACACTTTAAGCTTCAAGCTATCTTTCTTAACTTTGTCTTTAGCGTAGTCACCCTTGAGAGTAACTGTAATTTCTTTACCACTTACTGTTGCATCATAATCAATACCAGCTTCAAGAGTCTTTCCACCGTCTTTGATTACGATGTCAGTTGCACCCAATCCTGATACGAACTTAACGTTTTCATCGAATTTCAACTTGAATGTGCATTCTCCCAAATCTTCAAAGAAGTTTTCTTTCAGGAGGCTTGGTGCATACTTATCTATAAAGTTGGTTGTACCTACAGTCAGAATCTCACCAGTATCAGATTCAACGTTTGCTACAACTTCCAATTCATAGCCTGATACATCGCTTGGATCAGCAGGGAGTACAGCATTATTGTTTGGAAGAACAGCCTTAATTATTGTTTTACCGTCTTTGTAGCTGATTCCAGTTACTTTTGCAAGTTTAACCCACTCACTGCTATCCTTTTTCACTTCAAAGTCTGCAGCATCAATTGTCTTCTGAACAAGTACTTTGTCAACTTCTATTTCAATTTCTGTCTTTGAGATAACTCTAACTTCTGTTACTTCAGGTGCTTCTTCTTTAGCCACTGTCTTTGGTACTATATCAAATGCACCTATAGCATTACCGGATGCATCTTCGACATTAGCTACCAATACAGTGATTGCTGCATCAAAGGTTACAGAGTTGTCAACAGTTATTTTTACTTTGTCTTTGTTTGAACCAAACATTTCAATTTTCTTAATTTCTATATCAGTGCTACCCTTTTTGATTTTGTAGTTTTCCTTTTTCAGCACTGAACCGTTACCACTTGTTGACATAGCCTCACTGAATGTTACATAGATGAACTTGCCGTCTGAACCCTTGTCAACATATGTTGCTCCTTGAACTGATGGAGCTGTCTTGTCAGTAATTACAAACTCAAGAGTAATTGCTTTCATTTCGTTTTCAGAAACTGAAGTGTCTTTTATACCCTTAACGTCTATTGTATATTTTCCGCCTTCAAGCTTCTCGTCAAAAGTAATTACTGCTTTTGTGTCTGCACTCTTATAGTCGATATCAGAAATAGCTGTTTCTATTTCTTTTCCGTCTTTCTTAACTACATAGTTGTCTTTGTTTTCTGCTTGGCTCTCATTTACATCTTCACTGAATATAACTTCAATCTTGTCTTCAGCTTCAACATTTATAGCTTTTACTGTAGGAGCTTCATTATCAGCAGTTATTGTAGCAGTAAGCTTTATGTCTGACTCAAGCTTGTTGCCCCATGCATCTACTACAGCAGCATCGTCTACTTCTTTAAGAATTGTTACAGTAACATTTCCTTCCGGAAGCAGATATACATTCTCGTTGTTAGGGTTCTTGTCTTTTGAGAAGTACAAAGTATAAACTTTATTATCTGAAGTTTCAACTAAAGTTGGCTTCCATGAAGAATATGTGTGGTAGAAGTAATCTCTTGTAAGAGCTGCATCATCACCTGAGAATCCTTTTCTTGTAGCAGGCTCGTTGAACTCGATTACTACCTTGTTCTGTGTTGCTTCTTTTATTTTAGCAGTTGGAGAAGTTGTATCCTTTGTATACTCCAAGTCAAAGGTTTTTGTTCTCATTACATTTTTTGCGTAGTCCCTGTAGCCTTTAACTCTTACTTTGTAAGTTCCTTCGCTCAATGAGCTTACGCCCAATTCAACAGTTAATGTTCTGCCGTTATCTGATAATGATTTTGAGCTTACATAGTAAGTTCCATCATTAACAATAACATCTGCATCGGGATCATCTTGAACAGGTTCTGAGAAAATAATTTCAAATTTGTCAGGACCTATCAAAGTTATATCTGTAGCTTCAGGAACTTCATAGTCAACCGGTACTATTTTCTTAGTAACATTTTCTTTCAAGCCAGTAGCTGCCTTGATTGTTACTTCAATTTCTTCTTCAGCTTTCAGAGTTCCGTCAACTGTCAAAGTAACTGTAGTCTTGTCATCTGATACTGAAACTAATTTTGGCTGTTTGCCATCGATTTCGTAGCTAGTCTTTTCGCTAGCCTTGTCAGCTGCTTCACCGTTGAATTCAACTACAACTTCTCTGAGGTTTGTAGCTTTAACATCCAATACTTGAAGCTCTTCAGGTGTTACTATCACTTTAACAGTAGCTTTTGCATCTCTGTATGCCAAACCGCTGGCACCTTTGATAGTACCTTCGATTTCCTGTTCTCCAACTTCTGAAGTATCAACTGTTGGCCAAACAACTGCAAGCTTTTCAGTTGTGTCATCATCATATACTACTTCTACTTCTGCTGGAAGTTCAGGTGTTTTACCTACTTGAACTTTAACAGCATCCAAAGCTTTTACTTCTTTGATGGATTTCAAAAGAACTCCGAGTTCTATTGCAAGTTCTTTGGAAACATTTCCGTTTTCTACGAGAACTTCAATAACAGTCTTTCCGCTTTCTTTGTATACAGCCTGTAAAGCTGAGTAAGCTATACCTACCATTGAGTCTCTGTTTATTCCTTCTTTGCTGTTGAAGATCTTCGCTTGTTCTTCAGTCAAACCGCCAAACTCTTGCAATTTGTATGCAGCTTGGTCAAATACGAAGTCTCCGTCATATCCCAACTGTTGAAGGATTAATGAAGCGAAAGCCAAACCGTTAAGATCGGCATTTGGACCAAATGTTCCGTCCGGATAACCTTTTACATATCCTTTTTCTACTGCATATGCTACTTGTCTTTGTGCCCAATCTGCAATGTCAGCTGCATCTGAGAATTTAGCAGCAAGTTTTGCAGCAGCATCTGCCATTGGTATTTCCAATGCTTCTTCTTCCTGACCGAACAGTCTGAGGAGCATAACTACTCCAGTCTGTCTGTCAAGCTTACCTTCCAAGTTTGGCACATAATCATCTACTGATGTGCCTTTGTACAAGCCGAGCTTATACAAAATTTCTGCTTCTTTTTCATAGCTGAATGAATCAGCAAATGCAGGCACCAAGAAAGTTGAAACCATAGAGATTACAACTAATACTGCCAGCAATTTTTTGAGATTCTTCATACTCTCAAATCCTCCTTGTAAGTTTTTTTTGGGAAGCAGGCTTGAATATTGAAGCCAGGCTACGCCTTATCCCTTTTGTTTCTTAACCTGACCTATCTTGCTTTTTGTTCAAGACTGGCGCACATAACCTATCTTGAATTTCAAACTTATTATACCATTGGCCTATTGGTGAGTCAACAACCTGAATTTAAGTGTAAAGAAATTGTAACAGAATTGAAACAAACTGTTTTGTTGGATTAGATAAGTAAATTCAGTAGTTTCAACGATTCTTATTATACTATAGAATGGCTGGAAATACAATTCTATTAATTGATTTTTTTGGGAAATGATTTTTGAATGACATTTAAAAAGCCGGTATTCACCGGCTTTTGCTACGCTTTAAGGCAATACTATTTGCTTGTGAGGTTCCTTTCTGCCATTTCTATAGCCTTTTTGACTATATTACCGCAGTCCCTTGAACTAACTGAGCCCCAACCTTCCTTTGCAACTGTGTTGTATACACCAAGCTCCTTTGCAATTTCGGTTTTGAGCTCCTCTGACATTATACCTCTGTTTCTGCTCATTGTATTTGCCTCCTTTTTGCATTAGCTTATTAGACCAATGCCAAAAATTTTGCGTACATAATTATTATCTTCATTTTTAATCAATTAATATGATGTAATTTTTTCAACCGCTTACTTCAATCTCAATATTTTTTGTCAGCATATGATTTCACATAATTTCGGCACATCTTTTATTCTGATTTTGGTTACCGATTTTCCCTTATGTTAATATACTATAATAAGCGCCATACCAATTGAATTTGCCATAAAAATGGCTGTATTATATTAAGTGATAAAGTCAGGGTGATCATTATGTCATTTTCCACAAGAGAATTATTCGCGCGACTTATTAAATGTGAAGCCGGCGGAGAAGGAATAGACGGCATGAAAGCAGTTGCGACTGTTGTTATGAACCGTGTGCATGCTGCATACGGAGAATATTTGCGAACCGGTCAGGGGGACCTTCGAAAAGTTATATTCCAGCCCCGCCAATTCACATGTGTAATGGGCACAGTTTACGGTGAAGTAAACCCCCAGACAATTTGGTCGAATCCTCCCGAGCAAATTCACTATGATGTTGCCGACTGGGCACTGTCTGGAAACAAGCTTCCCGGCATTGGCGAATGCCTTTGGTATTACAATCCTTTTAGCCCGGCATGCAGCAACATTTTCCCACCAAGCGGCACAGGACAATTTGTAACCCGTGTCAATCAACACTGTTTTTACAGACCGACCGAATTATACGCACAAACTTAAAACCGATATCAATTAAAATTTTTTCATTACGGAGGGAAATTCTATGTCCAATTATTTCAGTCCGAACAACTGTCATGCTTTTTACAGCAATTTAAAGCGGCAAATGACTCCTAACCAGTTTTCTCCGGCCGGTATGCCCGCATCCACGCCTTTAACTGCCATGCCGCCTATGCCTACAGGCTATCCAACCGGTCCGGCGTACAGCCAGCCCACACCGGTAACCATGGCACCTCAGCAGACTCCCATCTCAGAACAGGAGCCTGAAACCATACAAAACGTTGCCTATACCCAAGGGTACCTCAAGCAACATATAGGTGCAAGAGTAAAGATTGAGTTTCTTCTTGGTACCAACATGCTGGTGGACAGGGAAGGTACTTTGATTGATGTGGGCACAAGCTATGTTGTAATAAGAGAAGTCGATACGGACGATTTGCTGCTTGCCGATTTATACTCTATCAAATTCGTTCGTTTCTATTATTAATTGATACTGCCATAATTAATTCTATTTTAATATATAGAAAATTATAATTTATGTACGAGCTTCGAAGAATAAAATTTGAGATGACACCGGTTTGTGTCATCTCAACGTATCCTCTGTTTTTAGATTCTAAAAGGTTTTGCCGGCTTTGATATTTCACACAATGCCTCCGAGGCCTCCATCTCAAGCCTTGTATCCGAAGCTATGTCTCCTAACGAAAGCATTCCGACAATTTGATTGTTTTCAACCACCGGAACCCTTCTAATCTGCTGATTTGCCATAAGCTTCGTAACTTCATCCACATCCATCTCCGGTGATACAGTCGTGACCTGTGAAGTCATAACATCCTGTACTTTTGTGTCCTTGGGAATTTTACCGTGGGCAACATTTCTAACTACAATATCCCTGTCGGTTACTATTCCCACTACTCCCTGGTCATAAACAGGAATAGAACCCACATTGTGCTTCTGCATAAGTTGCGCAGCCTCAACTACACTGGTATCGGGAGCAACGTATGCCACACTTTTGGTCATTTTATCTTTAACCTTCAAAGTTATCATCTCCTTATTTGATTTTCAATTTTATTTTCCCCCCGCAACTCTTTTTCATAAATGAAAATATAGACAACCCAATATATTTGCAAATCCGTCAATTTCAAAAGTCCATCGCCATAGTTTATATATTCCTGTAATCGAATTAATATCCGTTCCATCCATCATTTACTTTTTATAATCCAACTGTTTCTTATTTATAATATGTCCATGAGATGATATAATTAAAATTAATCACATCGTTTGAATTCTCAAGCTTAAATTTCCAAAATTACTGGCAAGGGATTGATTTTAGTGCATCAAATACGTAGCCGCAAAATTTTTATAATAATCACTCTGGCACTTTTTCTGTTATTTGTTCATTTCGGACATATTTATGTCTTTCTTTTCAAAACTTTTTACAATAAATCAGGCTTAAATATTTACCTTGACCTTATAAACAGCCAGGTGCATACCGTTTCGTCAGAACCGTCAAACAAAGTGTATTTAAAAGCTGTAGTTAAAGATGCAAATGGAAATCTTATCCCTAATATTGAGGTTAATTTTAAGACTGCAAACGATATGGGTACCATGCAGCCCCAAAAAACCACAACCAACAGAGAGGGTGAATGTTTTACCTCTTATGTCCCCGAGCACTATTATAATACGGACCTTGGGGCAAATCCCCAGTCAATTCAAATCATTGCCTCAATTTCCGGCACTGATATAAACTCAACGGTAAGCCTGAACCTCGTTCCGGTACCCATAGTTTTTGTACATGGGTACAGGGAAACCGCAGATGTTTTTGACAATTTAAATGAATTTATTTCATCAAAGGGATATAGCTGTACCTCTATAGACTACGACTCTACTCTCGGAATAGAATATGGTGCCAAGGAACTGGAGCTGTTTTTGCAAAAGCAAAAGCAGGAATTCTTAAGCCAAGGAGTTCTTGTGAACAAATTCGATTTAATTGTCCACAGTATGGGGGGGCTTGTGGCAAGGTACTATTCGGGAAGTAAAAATTACCTTAAAAATGATGATATCAACAAAATAATCTTTCTTTCCGTGCCCCATAAGGGATCTGTTCTGGCATCAATAGGGGAAGAGTATTTTAACGACAAGTCAATCAAAGAACTGGTTCCGGACAACGAATTGTTTGTGAGTATATTTCCCCACACAATTAACGGCGGGCTGAACAACTCAATTCAAATTGGAAATCTTTTAAGTCAGTACGATGAAGTGGTTACTGGTGAAAGTGCCAGCCTTGACAAATGGGGAATCAAAACCGAAATATTCAATGTTGGCGACAACAATTTTACTGTGAATAACCTCTTAAGCGGAAATATTCTGGATGCCCCGAATCATAAAGGCATATTGAACAATAACATGGTCTTTAACCGCATTGTTGAAATGCTAAATACCGATATGCCCTATCCTGCGGTCATAAATAAATAATAAGCAAAAAATTTTTTCCACGTAAATCACAATAGATATCCACAAAGCTGTGGATATCTATTAAAAAATCCCCATCTTAAAACCCTTGTCTCATGCGGTTTTCACAATTTGTGCACAACCCCGATGAACAATATGTGAATTAATTGTGGATATGTTTTTGTTTTATCCACAAGTCGTCATTACATCCTAACTTTATTATTAATTTTGCAAAGCTCTTTTTATTATAAGAAAAATAATGAGTTTAACTGAATTTCATGCTAATATCAAAAGCTTTTACCGAATGGGTAAGGCCGCCTACAGATATGATATCCACACCTGTACAAGCGATATCATATATCGTATCGGCATTTACATTGCCCGACGCTTCCGTAATAGCCCTTCCGTTAATAACTTTAACAGCCTCTTTCATTTCGTTAAGTCCCATATTATCGAGCATTATTATATCGGCCTTTGCCTCTAAAGCTTCAAGAACCTCCTCAATACTTTCAGTCTCAACCTCAATCTTCATGGTGTGAGGAATTCTTTCTCTCACAAGATAAATTGCCTGTTTGATTCCGCCTGCCGCTTTAATATGATTATCCTTTATCAAAACACCGTCGGAAAGACAATACCTGTGGTTATATCCTCCTCCAACCCGAACAGCATACTTTTCCAGTATGCGAAGTCCTGGCGTTGTCTTTCTTGTATCCACAAGCTTTGCAGGCAAATCCTTGATTTTATCCGCAAGCTGCCTTGTTTTTGTTGCAATGCCCGACAGCCTTTGAAGAAGGTTTAGCGCTGTTCTTTCACCCTTTAAAAGAGCTCTGGTATTGCCTTTGATTTTAGCGATTATATCGCCGCGTTTTACTGCCTGTCCGTCCTCTACCATCTTTTCAAAGACAATTTTGTCGTCCAGCATTAAGAAAACCTTTTTTGCAACATCTAATCCGGCTATCACTCCTTCATCCTTTGAAATCAATACAGCTTCAGATTCCGATGTTTCATCAATAATACTGTCGGTTGTAATATCTCCTGAAGGAATATCTTCCCTCAATGCATTCATAATGATTCTGTCTATGTCCGAAATATACTGCATATTTTTACCCCTTCCCCATTAGTATGTACTAAAATTTTCTTTTTATTATGTTTCTTTTCCAATTTTCATCATCCGTTTTTTGGTAATCCAATCTAAAATGTGCCCCTCGACTTTCTTTGCGTTCCAAAGCCGATTCAATTACAAGCTTTGAAATTAGAACGATGTTTTGAATCTCAAAGTCGCTGACACTGGTATTTTTCATGCCCTTTATAAGCTCGTAGTATTCATCCACCTTTTTCTTTGCCTTTTCAAGGCCTTCCTTTTCTCTTACAATCCCAACATACTGGGTCATTGTTTCCTGAATGTCCTTTTTGATTTTATTTACATCAATATTTTTTTCCACTCTGTTTGACTTAGCTTTAACACTGACTTTTTGAGGTACATTTTGGCTATTTTCAATTATATTCTCCACTTCTTTTCCTATCTTATGCCCAAACACCAAACCCTCAAGAAGTGAATTGCTAGCCAGTCTGTTTGCTCCATGTATTCCATTGCATGCAACCTCACCGCACGCATAAAAGCCCTTTATATTCGTACGTCCAAACACATCCGTCCTTATTCCGCCCATACAGTAGTGCTCAGCCGGGGCAACAGGAATATAATCTTTGGATATATCTATCCCATAGCTCAAGCATGTCTTGTAAATATTCGGAAACCTTTGTTCTAAATATTCCTTATCCTTAAATGTAATATCCAAATAAACATGTGTAGAATTTGTCTCATTCATTTCATGAAAAATCGACCTTGAAACTATATCCCTCGGTGCCAGTTCTTTCATCTCATGGTATTTAGGCATAAACCTTTCACCATTAATATTTCTTAATATAGCTCCTTCTCCTCTTACCGCTTCAGATATGAGAAAGCTTTTATTCTCCGGATGAAAAAGAACTGTGGGATGAAATTGGACAAACTCCAAATCCATGAGCTCCGCACCTGCTCTATAAGCAAGACCTGCTCCATCGCCGGTTGCCACCTCAGGATTTGTTGTATTTGAATATAATTGTCCAAATCCTCCTGTAGCACATACCACAACATTAGCCCTGTAAAATATATAGGAAGAGCTGTCTTCATCATAGGCCAATACGCCTTTGCACACATTATCTTCTGTGATTAAATCTAACGCTGCAACTCGTTCCTTTATTTTGACGTTCTCCCTTGTCCTCACTACCGATATGAGCTTGTCGCAGACTTCTTTGCCCGTTGTGTCTCCGGCATGTATGATCCTGTTTTTGCTGTGAGCCCCCTCCCTTGTGAGAGAAAGCTCATCTTTGCTTTTTCTGTCAAAATTTACTCCAAACTTGCATAAAGTCTCGATGTTTGCCGCAGCTTCATTAACCAAAACCCATACACTTTTCTCGTCACACAAACCTGCTCCGGCATAAATTGTATCCTTGAAATGCAATTCAGGCGAATCCCCTTTGTCAAGGGAAACAGCTATCCCCCCTTGGGCAAGAACCGAATTGCTTATTTCAATAGTTTCCTTGGTCAGTATCACAACATCATATTTTTCAGGTATCTCAAGTGCAGTGTAAACTCCTGCTATACCGCTGCCTATAATAACCACATCATGGTGCTCTGTAAGTATCTCATCCGTGTCAAAATCCACCAAATATCTATTCCCATCCAAAATTTGTTACTCCTCCTCTAACAATTCCATCTGTTTTTTATCACAACAAAAGCTCCGGATAACCATACCCAGCAACCTCGGAGCCTTGAATTCAGCTAATAAAATAGATATAAATCAGCCAATTTGAATCATTCTATCCAGGGCTTTTTTGGCATTTAATCTTATATCCTCGTCAAGTTTTATTTCATACTTCATTTCATTTAATGCATTGTACACACTTTCCAAGGTGGTTTTTTTCATATTCGGGCATATCAATCCTTGAGAGAGCAGATAGAAGGTTTTGTTCGGATTGTCCTTCTTAAGCTTGTACACAACTCCCATTTCAGTGCCTATGATAAACTTTGAATGGCCGGATTCTTTGGCAAAGTCAATTATCTGCTTGGTACTTCCCACAAAGTCCGCCTCTTCCCAAACCTCTTTCTTGCACTCCGGATGTACAAGCAAAAGAGCGTCAGGATGAATTTTTCTAATCTCTCTAACTTGGTCAACGTTGATCCTGTGATGTGTAATGCAAAAACCTTCCCATAAAATTATATTCTTTTCCGGAACCTTCTGGGCAACATAACTTCCCAAGTTTCTGTCGGGAACAAACAATATGTCCTTTTCGGGAATTGACTTTACAACCTCAATGGCATTCGATGACGTACAGCATATGTCGCTTTCCGCTTTTACCTCTGCAGATGAATTGACATAACAAACAACAACAGCCCCCGGATGTTTTTTCTTCTCTTCTCTCAAAGCCTCTGCCGTAACCATGTCGGCCATGGGGCAGCCGGCATCAATTTCCGGAAGCAGCACCGTCTTTGACGGTGAAAGTATCTTTGCGCTTTCCGCCATAAAATGAACGCCGCAAAAAACAATAACATCCTTGTCATTATTGGCACAGTATCTGCTCAAAGCCAACGAATCGCCAATGACATCCGCTATTTCTTGCACTTCGTCATTCTGATAATTGTGAGCCACTATTACGGCATTTTTCTCTTTTTTCAATTCATTTATTTTTTGAATCAACTCGTTGTTACTCAATCTAATTACCTTCCTATCAGCTAATAATATTCTTCTTACTATAATACTTTTTTTAATTTTAATACTTTACTCCCCTTTTGTAAAGGAGATATTAAAAAACCTGCATAGCGCAGGTTTTAATTCATTTATCCATTATATATTATCTATTTTCTCACTCTATCTATTTCTCTTTCAAGACTTCCAAAAAACTTGTGCCCCAGCGGCGTTACGGTAAATACCTCAAGTATAACTCCAAAGCATCCCGACAAAGTGTACATATTTAGTTTAAAATACACTGCGGTCAAAGACGCTAATAGCCATAATATTATAAACAATACGGATAATCTCTTAAATTTGTCGATTTCCTCCTGTTTGGTTATCGGCCTGTTGGGATTGTCGGAAGGGGCCCATTTTAACAAACATATCAGTGAAACAATAAATGTTAATATTACAAAAATCAGAATTGATATTCTATTCCAGAAAGGATATGTATATTTCGAAATTAGGGCTGCTGCAATAAATACGCCTAAAGAAACTGCTATGCACTTTCCGAAAGTCTTCATATGATAGCCTCCGGCTATCTGCCTTAAGACTACAAAAACACCCACAATTATAAGAGAAGGAAGTATCGTCCGTGTTATGCCCGCCAGCAATATTAAAAGTAACCCTTTAATTATTGCACCAATTACGACTTGAAACCCGAAATAGTATATTCTCCTGCTTTCGTGGCTGCCATTCATCTGTTTCATTAAATAGTCCGCGCCCTTGTAGGATAAAGTTTGAATAATTCTCATCCCACCACTCCCCTCTTTTTTATCTTATATTAATTATACTATATATAGACAAGTTATGTAATATTTAATAAGAAATATTGTCTATTAAATTCAATTTTTGTATATATGAGAAGGAACTGACTGGGAAAGAATGAAAACCGTGAAAATAAAGCAAAGCCCTATGGAGTAACCACAGAGCTTTGATATTAAATCTGGCAGCGACCTACTTTCCCGGGACGTCTCCATCCAAGTATCATCGGCACTGAGAAGCTTAACTACCGTGTTCGGAATGGGAACGGGTGTGTCCTTCTCGTCATTGCCACCAGAAGATTGT
>Ga0209720_1000867_pt1 | contig 29081 bp, 24 predicted proteins | sample AD_JPNMR3_MetaG_FD_184426 | JGI IMG/M metagenome (GOLD analysis project Ga0209720, IMG submission 184426) | Active sludge microbial communities of municipal wastewater-treating anaerobic digesters from Japan - AD_JPNMR3_MetaG (SPAdes) (version 2) | ecosystem: Engineered > Bioreactor > Anaerobic...
ACACCCCGAGGGATTTTAAGTCCCTTGCGTCTACCAATTCCGCCACCCCGGCGGCACTGAATAATTTAAACACAATCAGCCTGGCCGGTCAATAACCCAACATAATGAGATTAAGATACGGCCTCCAAGCGGGGAGTGGAAATGGAACGAGGTTTGGCCGCGTGGCGGCGGCGAGGTGCCAATCGAAACAGGTCCTGGAGAGCTGTATGTTCCGATTGTCGCCTCTGGGTTAAAAAAACAACGTGGGCGGGGGGCGCCTAAGATCAGCGGTCTTCGCAAATAAGAGGTAATAATTTTTGCCAGTTGTTCTGAGAATGAATCATGGGCCGGGCTGTTCATCTTTATAACTGGCTGACTCAGGCGAGAATAAAAAAAAGGGGAGCCTGGAAAAGCTCCCCTTCGATATTCAAGTTTGAAATTAATCAGAAATCAGGTCAGCTTTCTCCTCAAGATTTAAAAGAAAATAGAAATGCCGACCAGGAATTGATGTTCGTTTAAGTTCTCTGTTATGCTTGATCCGGCCTGCTCGGCTGTTATGCCATAAAGTTCTTCCATATCCTGTTTCATATGGTTATGCGTATAGCGATATTCAGCACGCAGAGCAGCAACATTACCAAGCAGATATTTAACGCCGGCACCCAGATTAACCAGAGTAGCATCGACACTGGAATCGCCCTCGGCTATGGAAGCTATCCCATATCCGTTGCCAAAGCCGACACCAGCCAGAACGAATGGTCTCAGGTTTCCCTTGAGGTTGAAATTATAAGAGACATTAGCCACCAGGTTATAGCCAAGATCCACGTGTTTAATCTTGGTCAGCATCAACTCTGGTTCAATTTCCAATCCCTTCCAGATATAATAGCCGAAACGCAGAGGAATGTTGATGACATAATCTGACTCCGGCGCGTCACTCCATTTGTAACTGGAAAAAGACCAGCCAAGACCTAACTCAAATTTCTTGCCGACGGGCTGAGCCGAGACGGCAAGTGTGCAAACGAAAAGAACCACTACCAATCCGAGAACTGCTTTTTTCATGCAAAACTCCTTTCAAAAAAATTAAATTCAGTTTAGATTGACAGCATTATCTAGCTCAGGGTTAATTGGTTACCCGGTAAACCCTGGCTCGCCCAGATTATTTTTTCAGGTAGCCAGGCCTGAAGTCCGTCCGTCTAGCTTGATAGCTATATCGCAGACATTTCGGCCCTAGCCGCCACAAACCCCTTTACCGCCCTTATTGCCCTTCGAGAGCGATGAAATATAGCTGAATATTAACCAGTTGTCAAGTATAACTAAAAATATCACAATCAATTTTCAAGAAGTTAAAAGGCCGGAAAAGAGAGGAAAACCTCCAGTGAGCAGGTAATTTCTATGGGAGGTATCGGTCATGGAAATTCATAGCATCCATCAAATGTAAAAATAAAAAGCAAAAAGAAATAAGGGGAAATTCCTCTCTGCTATTTTTTGCCCGGCAGCTATCAGAATAGATTAAACGTTGGTTGATTTAAAAGTTTAAATATCCGATATTTAATGAGGAGGTGAGAAAAATTCGTTCAGGTCGGATCCGGAGGTTGGTAACAAGCGATTTAAAATTCGACTTTTTATTTATTTTTTTATTCGTCTTTTCTGCGCCGTGTCTTTTTGCTGGATATTTACCAGGCGAGAGATTGGGGATCCTGGGAGATGAAAAAAGACAAGGACAAATGCAGCCGCAGCGGCAGGCACAAGAAAATTCCTCCTCGTTACGGATACCTGATTTTGGGCCGGATGGCTTAAAAGGTTTGTCACCAGAGCAGATAAAAAAGCTTCAGGCCGGCGAAGTGGTCATGACCTCCTCGCCTGAAGTTACGCCGGATGGGCATTCAGTCATAGCGGCAGCAGTCATGTTCAAGGTCGCGGTGGAGCAAGCCTGGGAAATTCTTTCGGCTACAGACAGGCAGATTGAGTACCTGGAAGAAATAAAGAAGTTAAGGGTGCTTGAAGCAGGGGAAGATTTTAATCGGACAGAATTTGAGGTCAAAGTCATGGGGCAAAAGGTCAGATATACCGTCGTTCATCACTTCCTGCCGGAGTTATATTATCTCTGGTGGGAACTCGATAAAAAGGCACCGCATGATTTAAAAGATCTGTCTGGTTTCTGGAGGCTGTATCCGGCTGGCGAGGGAAAAACAATTGGCCGCTACGGAAGTCGGGTGGTGCCCGGTTTCCCTGTGCCAGAATTTATCAGAAAGCCACTGTATAAAAGCGGTGTCCGCTCTTCCCTCGAAAAAGTCAGAGTATATGTAGAAAAAAAGGCCAGTTTGGAGTAAGCTGTAAGGGGGTGTGGCTTTTGGCCCTTGTATTTTCAGCTTTTTAATCCGATTTAAGGAAAAAGCACTTAACAATCCTTTTAATTTTGTTTAAACTGAGTCTAACTTTTATGATTTTTAATACATCGATAAAATGGACTGAACTGAGAGGGAATAATGGGTAATTTTGAAAAATTTCAGGACCTGCTGGAAAAGCTTTTTCAATTTGAAGCTTCAGATTTAGATTTCGGCATATACAGAATTTTGAACTATAAACGCTCTAAAATTGAGACTTTTATCCGGGAGGACCTCAAAAACCGAGTAGAAGCTGCTTTCTCGAAACATAAGACTGAACGCCAAGAGGCTATTAACCAGAGTTTTGAGGTAATAAGGCAGAAGGTTGCCCAGGCCCTGGGGGATCAGGCCCTTACTCCATCTGGAGACCTCAGAAAAGAATTTGAAAATACACCTTTAGGGAAGGAATTCCTCGAGATAAAAGCCCGAAAAGACGAGGCTCAAGCCATAGATGAGATACAATCCCAGGTATTTAACGATCTATATAATTTCTTCTCCCGCTACTACGAAGATGGGGATTTTGTTCCGCAGTATCGCTACTCAATAAAGAGCCACAAATATGCCATCCCCTATAACGGCGAAGAAGTGAAACTTTACTGGGCCAATTATGAACAATATTACACTAAAACCGGGCTTCTATTCCGGGATTACACCTTTAAAGCTGATGGCATTAAAGCAATTTTCCGAGTCGTTTCAGCCAGGGAAGAAGTAGGCTCAAAAAAAGCTACCAAAGAAAGATTCTTTGTGCTTGATGATGAAAATCCGGTAGAAATAGGCCAAGATAACTGCATAATTATCCGTTTCCAGTACAGAGAACTTAATGAAGAGGAAGTAAAAGCCTATCAGGTGGAGGCTGGCAGCAATAATTCTAAGCAAGAGAAGATAAACCAGAAAAGCTATCATAGGGTTTTAGAAGAGATAAAAAATAGCCAGATCAAAGCACTCTTGATGAAGACATATAAAAATGACAAGCCCCTTCTTCTCTATCAATTAAATAGATTTAGCTCGAAAAACACCAGGGATTATTTTATTCATAAAAACCTCAAAAAGTTCCTCTCAGAACAACTGGATTATTTCATCAAGTCTGAGGTCCTGTCAATTGAGACACTCGAAAAAGAAAAATTCCTTGATAAGCATATAACCAGAGCCAAGGTCGTCAAAGAAATCGGCGAAGATATTATTGACTTTCTTTCCCAGATAGAAGACTTTCAGAAGAGGCTCTGGGAGAAAAAGAAGTTTGTGATAGATACGGAATATGTCATTTCCCTCGATAAGATAAAAGATTATGCCGGAGAAGATTTTCTGAAAGAAGTTATTAGCCATATTTTGAAGGCTCAAGGGCAATTAAAAGAGTGGGAAGAACTGGGATTTGGGAAGGTTGAGAAAGAAGATGATTTGATTCTTAAAAGAGATTTAACAGGAATAGAATATAAAAAACTGCCCGTAGATACCAAATATTTCAGCCAGGAATTTAAAGAAAAGCTCCTTGAAAAAATCACTGAGAACAACGACCTTGACGTAATTTTAGATGGCTTGCTTATTAAGAGCGAAAATTGGCAGGCATTAGATTTGATCCTGGAGAAGTATAAAGAAAAGATACAAACGATTTATATTGATCCGCCGTTTAATAAAGAGCAGGACGCTGATTATCTTTATAATGTGAAATACAAAGATTCTACCTGGGCCAGCATACTTGAGAACAGGTTGCGTCTTGCCAAAGGTGTGCTGAGTAATAGAGGGAGTATTTTTGTCAGATGTGATTATAACGGTAACTGGATTGTCAGACCTTTGATGGATGAAATTTTTGGTAGAGAGAACTTTAGAAATGAGATTGTAGTCAAAAGAGGGGCTCCAAAAGCAGGACTTTTCTTACAATTTGAGAATTTAAAATCTATAGGTGTAATGTATGACAATCTATATTGGTTTTCCAAACATGTGGATAGAGTTATAGGAATGTTTATTCAAGCTCTTCCGGAAACCAGAAAGGGATACTGGACAAGCTTCAAAAAAATTTATGATAGACCAACTTTGAGATATGAGATTCTTGGTATTAACCTGACAAAAGGACAGTGGATGTGGAATAAAGAAAGGACATATCAAGCTGTTGAAAACTACCAAAAATATCTTGAAATATCTCCAAAAACTGGAGAAACACTAGAAGAATACTGGGAAAGAACTGGTAGAAAATTAGATTTTGTAAGACGACATATGGATACTATTCAATATTGGGTTCCTCGAAAAGAGGAAACTTTGCTTGATAATAATTGGCTTGATATTCCTGGATACTCACAGGGTTGGGATTTTAAAACCGAAAACTCAGAAATTCTCTTAAAGCGTGTGATAGAATCTACATCTAATGAAGGTGATTTAGTTATGGACTTCTTTTTAGGAAGTGGTACAGCAACCGCAGTAGCACAAAAACTCGGTAGAAAATGGATAGGTGTTGAGATGGGCGAACATTTTTTTAGATTTGAGACAGATAATGGACCTTCAGGCATTCTAGTTAGGATGAAAGAAGTTTTATCAGGAAAAGGAAACCACGAGCCATGCGGTATTTCTAAGGATGTTAACTGGCAAGGTGGGGGTTTTTTTAAGTATCAGGTTGTAGAGCAATATGAAGATACCTTAGACAATATTGAACTTAAAGAGAGTGTCCAGGCTAAGATAAAATTCGGAGATGATTACCTGTTGAAATATTTTCTGGATTTTGAAACAAGAGAAAGTCCATACCTTCTGAACATTGAGTACTTAAAAAATCCCTTTGCTTATAAGCTTAAAGTCAACCTGGAAGAAGTTGGCGAGCCCCAAGAGACTATCGTGGATGTTCCAGAAACTTTCAATTATCTACTTGGATTAAAGATTAAAAAAATAAAGACAAGAGATAACCATAGAAAATATCTATTTATCCTCGGTGAGAAAGACAGAAAAGACATAGCCGTTGTCTGGAGGCCTTATGAAGATACCTGGAGTGATGATGACTTGAAAAGAGATAAGGAGTTTATTATTGACGAACTTGAAACCTGGGCACCACATATTGTCTATGTAAACGGTCAAAGTGTTTTAACCCCGAAACTTGGCCAACATCCAGCAGAAATCCGCTATATTGAACCAGAGTTCAAAAAACTGATGGAAGGATGATATGGAGGAGATAAAAAGAATAATTATGGAAGAGGTAGAAGGCAGAGGCCTAAGAATAATAAGAATGCTTCTTTTTGGAAGCCGGGCAAAAGGCAGCTACAGACCTGATAGTGATTGGGATATTCTCGTCGTTATTGATAAGAGAATGGATTTTATGGAGAAGTGGGAAATTATTGATGCTATAAAAATAAGGCTGGCCAGGCTCGGTATTCCTAATGATATTATCCTCAAATCAGAGGAAGAGCTAGAAGAATCAAAGGATAATGTTGGGGAGGTTACATATTATGCTCTAAGAGAAGGAATTGAAATATGGAGATAGAAAAATATCTGGTTCTAAATAAATATTTGCTTTCGCAATTTGGAGTAAACGACATAAAGGATTTGTTGGATGAGCTTAAAAATAAAAATGAGGGTATCGATTCTGATGGAAGTAGCTATTTTGTAAAGAGCTTGATTGGACTTGACGGGCTGCAGCTATCAAAAGATGCTCTTCTTGAATATGATCAGAATATTCAATTTTATGTGAAGAGAATAAATTTCAGGCGTCAACAGGTCAGCTTAAAATACTTTCAGTATTTAGCTGTTCTTTTTGCCGAAATCGTTCTGGATAATCTAAAGAATAAAAAATCTGATTTTTTGATTGAGCTCAATACTTTCTTGAAGGGTTACAAAATAAGTGAAGAGATAGAATTAATCGATGATTTTGAAGAAGAAGATTTAAAAAAGCTTGCTTTTTGGATGGCTACTGGTTCTGGCAAGACTCTGATTACCCATATAAATTATCACCAGTTTTTTAATTACGACTTATTTTCTCCAGACAATATCATTTTGATCACTCCGAATGAGGGGCTTTCCAGGCAGCATTTCGAGGAGTTACAAAAAAGCGGTATACCAGCTCGGCTTTATTCTGGCGGTCAAAATGGGGGCTTAAAAGGCAAAAACGAAGTTTTAGTCATTGAGATGACTAAATTTGTTGAAGAGAAGAAAGGTGGTGGTGTTACACTGCCCGTAGATGCTTTTGAAGGCAGGAATCTTGTTTTTGTAGATGAAGGCCACAAAGGAAAAAAGTCGGAAGAACAAAAATGGGCCAAGCTTAGAAACAGACTGGCTGAAAAGGGTTTTGTCTTTGAATACAGTGCAACTTTTGGACAGATTCTAAGTGAAAAAAATAAAGAGACGCTTGAAGAATATGCCAAATCGATAGTATTCGATTATTCATACAAATATTTTTATCTCGACGGATATGGCAAGGATTTCTCTGTTTTGAATATTGAAAAGAAGGAAATAAGCGATAAGGATTTCCAGGAGATAATGTTCACGGCTAATCTTTTGTCCTTTTATGAACAGCTGCTAGTTTATGAAGAGCATAAAAGGGAAGCTTTGGATCATAACCTCGAAAAGCCTCTATGGATTTTTGTCGGCACTACTGTTACCGGGAGAGGGGAAGAATCAGATGTTGTCCAAATAGTGGACCTTGTAAGTAAGACCATCCGGGAAGAAAATTGGACAAGAGGCTGGGTAGATAAAATCTTGAAAGGGGAGACGAATCTTAAAAATGAAGATGACCAGGATGTTTTTCACGATAGGTTTGCTTATCTAAGAGGAAGGGAAATAGATTTTGACGATTTGTTTAGAAAGGTTTTCGGTGGCAAGGGGGAGTTCAGACTGGTCGAACTGAAAAATGCCGAAGGCGAACTGGGCTTGAGAATCGGAGACAATGATTATTTTGGGGTTATCAATATCGGCGAAGTCTCAGGGTTTAAAAAGATGGTGGAAGAGAAGGGAATTGAAATTGAGTCAGACAGCATTTCATCTTCACTTTTTGATGACATAAAAAGGGCTGATTCCAGTATAAACATTCTTATCGGGTCAAAGAAATTCATCGAAGGCTGGGATACCTGGCGTGTTTCTTCGATGGGACTTTTAAATATTGGCCAGGGACAAGGACCGCAGATAATTCAGTTGTTTGGTAGAGGGGTGAGATTAAAAGGCAAAGGCATGTCTCTCAAGAGAAGTGCTGACAATCCTGAAATCCGACTTTTAGAAAGACTCAATGTTTATGGCATTAGGGCTGATTATTTAAATAGATTTCTGGAGGCAATAGGCAAAGAAGAAGTGGAACTAGAGACCATCGAAATTCCAGTGGAGCCTCAACATCAAGACAGATGGAATGAGCTCATAACGCTTATCAGACCTGAGAAAAAATATGAAGAGGAAGAAATATTAAGGTTAGCTCTTGATGATAGAATTTACGTTACGTTAGACCTCATGCCGAAGGTCGCAATAATGCAGTCTGAAGACAGAAAAGAAGGGGTTAAAAAAACAGAGTTAAAACCAGGTGAAGCAAAAGCCCAATTCGACCCAGATATATTGGCCTTATTTGACTGGCAAAGAATCTGGCAAGAGTTATATACATTTAAATTGGCCAGGAATTATTGGAATTTGGTCTTTAACCAATGGATCTTAAGGAGCATTTTGATGTCCGATAGATATGGGATACTGTCTTTGCCAGAAATCTTTGATATAAAAAGTGAAAAGGATATCAGGCGGCAGGAAGATCTGGCCCTCTTAATTTTAAAAAAATATATCGATTTGTTTTACAGGAAACATGCTAAGCATTTTGAAACGAATAATTTGCGATATGAACAATTCAAGCAGATACCACTGCCTTTAATTTCAGAAGGGAAACAAGGCTATATAATTCAGGTCAACAGAAAAGAAAAAAGATTAATAGAGGACATTCGGAAGCTTAAAAACGATCTAGGGAGGTTGCTTAAGGGGGAGAACAACAATTTACCGAGAATCTATTTTCATAACTCTATCTATCTGCCAATACTTGTTAAAAATAAAAAAATTGAGAAGATTTCTCCGCCCGGATTAGTGGAGAGTGAAAAAACTTTTTTGGCTGACCTAAAGAAATATCTGCAACAGCACGAGCGAGAATTGAAGTTTGAGGTTTATTTGCTGAGAAATATTCCTTTTTCAGGCTTGGGTTTTCAACTGACTTGGTCCCAGTTTTATCCGGATTTTATTATGTGGGCAAAAGAGCCCATAAATTCTGGGCAATCGACTGAAATGACAGGAAAGCAGGCAATTGTTTTTTTAGATCCTAAGGGTTTGGAGCATTCAAAAGGATTCAATGATGAAAAGGTCCAGTTTAGCAAAGAGATTAAAAATGTGGAAAGAAAGCTTAATAATAAAAACATCGTATTGGAATCATTTATCCTTTCAGAAACTTCTTATAGAGAAGTTATTAAACGATGGGATGATCATCCGAGCAGAGACGATTGTGTAAACAATCATGTTTTATTCTTAGAAGACCCAAATTGGCCAGAAGAGCTATTTAGACTTATAAATTTCTGATTATAAGAACATCAACGTTGTCCAAGACAAATTGAAATGAAAACCTTTCTTCCGGTTTTACAGGAAAGTTAGGGCTTAGGAAAAATAAATCCTTGGCCAAATTCCAAGATTTATAAGGTATAGGACGTCAGGCGAGTTTAGGAGGTTATACCGTTCCCCAAAATGATTCTTGGCAGAGAGTTTCTTGCACTTTGCCAAAGAAATTTTCGCAGATCTTTTTTATAATATGTCTTCTCGTAGCAAATATGCTGTGACGGAACCTTTTTCCAGAAGAAAATCTAAAATGATCATAATTTGATTTTTTAGGCGAAGCGTTGTTCGGACTTTATGATGATTTTTAAAAATGTAACTTCTTACAAGATTTTCCAGATAATACACGGTATTCACTTCCAGCTCTTTTGAAGACAAGCCAGGATTGTTCTTGATCATATCGCTGATCCAAAGTATCCCATCGTCTCTAAAGGCACTGCCTATGTCAGTCAAAAGTTTTGCCAGCGAATACAGGACTGAAGGGCTGCTCCCTATATCCTCGGATACTTTTTTAAAGAATGATTTTTCGCGATCCTTTAGAGTATGCCATTCCCTCGCGTCTTCTCTCCTGTAATCCCCAGCCAAGAGATAATTACGTATTATCTTCTTTGAATAGAACTTGGAGCCTTTGCCTTTAGCCAGGGCCACTATCTTTGGATAAAATAGTTTCCAGACAATCCAAAACTGCTCATATTGCGCGACCCTATCTTCCGCATTGACAAATTCCCTGAAGAAGTCCTCGGCACCATCTGAACCCTCGAAGTCGTCCAAAAATGGCCTAAGATACGATTCTATTTCTTCGGCCTTGGTTGATAGGACGATATAGGCAAGCTTTTCCAGAAATGTTTGCCTTGCCATGTAATCAAATTGGTGTTCTTTATCTCTTTTATGCCTGTCCTTGAATACCTCCTTGGAAAAAATCGGAAAAACCTGTCGCATGAATGTTTTGTGAACCTCGTCCGATATTTCTATAGGCAAAAGCCTGAATGCCGTAACTAGAGTATCAAGATCTATTTGATTGACATCAATTTCTGAGTAATTAATTTCATTATTAGTGACCCTAGCAATTTCTTCATGATACTTTTCATAAAACGCCTCAAGTACCTTGGATTTAGGAAGATCGTATTTTTCTTGTCTAAAATATTCTTGCTGGTAAGAGTCCAATAGCTTATCGTATAACGGCTTCAGCCGCAGGAACCCTATAAATATTGAATTTGCGTCAGCATGGCTTTCATTCCATAATACGTCAAAAATTGCTCCTATGGTGTAGTCCGAAAACTGTTGACCCGCGCCGATCGGATTTGAGTCGAACAACGTAAAAAGAAGTATCATCTTTATATCGGCTGCATCATCAGGGAACAAATTCAGCAACAAAGGCAACGCGTTGATAGCTGCGTCAATGCCATCGCCAATCTGATAGCCGTAGGCGTCTCCGAGAGGCGCTGCGGCTTGCTTGATGATCACATCCTTGCAAAACTCTCTTTCTTCCGAATCTAGCTTATCCAGGAAATCCCGAATCAATACGGCGCATACATAAGACGGAACCGAGCGATAAAACAAAGTGAAACTTTGGCCTTCACTTTTGTCATCCTCCAATCCCTCAACAATCTTCTTCGATTCTGAAATGGCTAGCTTGTAATCATCTTCGTACTGAGGATATTTTTTATAATCTTCGTTTCTTTCAAATCTGTTCCTCGCCCATAACATCAATGGCATATACTTCATTGATTCCGAGTTTCTGGCCAAGGAATCTTCGCTATACTTTTTCAGCTCAGGATCGATCTCCGGATTGAAACTTATAAAAACTTTGTCGTCTTTTTGCTCCGTCGTGATTTTCATCTTTCGTCGGTCCATGCGCGCCAGACACAGTCTCCAGGTCTTGTCGTCTTCTGTCTCATTGGACTTTTCAGGCAACCGTTTGTAGTGATCATCAAATATTTTCCAAATGATTTCTTGTCTCTGCCTGAGCATTTCCTCTTCTTCACCTTCTGTGGAAGATAGCTGATACTGGAGGGCAAGATTTTCAAGCGAGTTCGAGCGGTGTTTATCGTCGCAGGTCTCAAGGCGTTCGTTCATAAATAGGCCTGTCGGATCGTAGCTCATGGCATAAAGATCCTTGGCGGTCGTGTCCAACTGCATCCTTGCTGTATCGTAAAAAAACAAATCCTTGGTGCGAAACAGCAATTTCGCAACATTGAATAGTTTTGATGGTTCAGCGAGAACAATACTTGCGACAATTGCCGTAATTGAGGCTGAGCGGGAATTCTTGAGCAGATACAAACACCAGCTTTCGGTGATTTTTGAATCTGCCAATTTTGCGACTTCAAGCAACCACCGCTCCAGTGCCATGTGGATGGATTCGAGTAAAGGAGGTGCTACTTGAGTGCCCCGATATAAATTCCAGATCCTATCGCATATATACTGCCTAACGGTATTGCCGGAATCATCGATAACCACATTAATAGTTTTCACTTCATTTTGACCGAGTTCTGATTTCGCAAAATACTCGATCGATTTGTTTGTAAAGGAAAGGATGAAGTCGACCGTTTTCTGAGGATAAGTCTGCAGTAACGGCAAGATGGGGGTCTGGAAAGCGCTCGCGGGGTAATAATCATGATGGCCTTCTGACAAACCGAAATATTGCTCGATGTCAATCCTGGCGCTGGAAAACGGGTATTGATCCTCTTTGGGCTCATAAACCCAAAAGAGCTCAGCAAGCTTTATTACTTCCTCAGGGAGGTGCTCAGAGATCACAGAGCTACTGATAATCGACGAAAGGATTGCCTTCCCAAGCTCGTAATATCGGCCCCTGTGGCTGGTGTCTTTTCTGGTTACGATTTTATTTACAATGGCCCTTAATTCGGGTTTGATCTCGCCCGAACCGTTAAGGATTGCCCTTATAAGCTTGTCTTTCGTATCGTCGCGGGAGCTGAAGTAGAAACTTTCTTGTTTAGTCAGCTCCTCATAATAAAACAATGCTACTTGACTTGCATTTTTCGTGGTCTCTCCTTGCTTATGGCTTAGGTTCCAATCATCCAGCACAGGAAGAACTGCGTTCATATATCTGAACCGTAGCTTTCCCTTGTTTTTGTTGATAAAGGCAATTGTTGAGTCCCAGCCGCTTCCTTTTGGCTTAGTAAAAACGGTCTGCAGCAAGACCGCCCCGGCCCTTGTCAACCCGAGGCGTCTCAATAAATCTTCATCTATAGCTTTGCAGGCGATCCGCAAGAGAAAGAGAATCCTGTGCAGTAACCTGTTCTCGTATTTGGAGCCGTCACCGAGAGCCTTCACGACCCCTGAAGACTCCTCATCCAATCCCTCCAGCAACTCATCTTCGAAGCGTTCAAAGAAAATGCGGGAATAATCAGATAAAAGCACCGCGACCAATATTTCGTCCTTCCAGTGCCCATCTATACCGCTGTCTTTGACAGTGAACTCGATCAAACGCTTGGCGCTCTCGTCATTCATGAGAAGCTTAAGGGAGAGCCAATTCCTGAGTGCCCTACGGACGGGAAGCGATGTTCCTATTGTCTGATAAAAATTTCCATAATCCGAGGCCCCAATGAACGCTTGTTCGATAATTTTGTCCAAGGCCCATTCTTCATAAATATCGTGAGTGATAAAATATCCACCGGCATTGGGGTCATGCTGGATGATCTCATCGGCCTCTAATTTTTCAAGTGCTTCCTGATCGCAATTCTCAGACTTAACGAAAAAATTACCCTCATTCGCTCTCTTCCGAGCTATCATCAGAAAGCATTCTTCTCTCCGTCTGTGAAGATTCCCCGAGTGGTGGCTTGAGTCCTGAATATGCTTCTCCCAGATAATGTTGCGGAAATCCGAATAGTTAACATCATCTCGCATGCTCGTGTAGTTTTGCAGGTATATATTCAGATAAATCGGTGTCTCTAAGAGTTCTTTAAGCCTCTCATTTTTGGGAAGTCTGATGCCGTGATCAGAAGCAATCTGTTCTAGCTCCGCCCGTGTGAGACCAGGTATGTTGACAGAAGTAAAACTGACCCCGATTTCCTTCAACAGGAAGCGGAGATCGTCCAAATAGCTATATCTGACCGTAAAAATGACCGTCCATCCGTTTTCCAAAAGGGTAGAGAGAAATATTCTGAAAATTTCCCGATCTTCGATTTCCGCCAGCTTCTCCGCTGAATCAATGACGAGGTATTTCTTTCCAATATCCTTATGCTCGTTGATGAAGTCTGTCGCGGTGATCTCTCCGTAATCTTTGAATAGCTGATTGATATGGGAAATGTTTCTGAACTGAGTTGCCTTCAATACAAACAGAGGATGAGATTCCTTGAACGCATCATAAAAATCCTTGATCACGGCTGTCTTACCGACGCCGGCTCCGCCGCTAAGAATTATGGGAGAAGAGCTATCCTTCACATCCAAGAGGATCTTCAAAGCCGCAGACCTATCCAGCTTTATTGTTTTGCCGTCATACGATATTTCCGAGCGGATCGGCTTTAAAATAGATTCGGTATATCTCGATAGCTCAGTGACAGAATCCAAAATCCCTTTCTTCAGGCTGAAGAAATGCTGAGCTATGCTAGAATTCTGCTGACAGACAAACGGAGACTCGAAAAAGCTTGATGTTCACCATTCGATATTGATGCCTTTTCCCCTGGCATGATTCTCGATATCCGTCTTGTATTGAGGATCAGACTTTTTTTTGCCTTGGCCAAATTCCTGGTTCGTATAAAAAATGATCTTGTTTACCTCGGGATGCCTCGCCAAGGTAGTATCGATTGACTGGATTAGCTCATCCTTATGCTCTGATAGCCTCGTATCATAGAACTTGGCCTGCCAGCCGATTACCTGGCCATCTTTTTCTATTGGATCCGTTTCAATTCCAGCATGATTATTGAAACGAAAAATACCGGTGTCCTTGCCGTACTCCTTACAGAACAGTAGATAGCAAAGCCGCTCAAAAGCCGTTTGCTCGTGATCGTGAAACTTCGCTTTGAAATTGTTCCAGTTCACTTCTTCCATTGTCCATTCCCCTTTTTACAATCCCATATCCCTTAAAGAACCTTATTCTATCACTCTTTTCTTGGATCCCAAACAAGCTAACTGGTTATCTCTCCAGCCCAGAGTTCATTCAAAAATGTGCGCCAGGGCAGAATGAATATTGATCCAACCCGGCGGGCTTCTGTTTCATTACTGACAACAATGGCCTTCTTAGGATGGTTCTCTTCTATAAAGGCAGCTAACGATTTTAGCTCTTTATTATCAACCAGCTTCTGGCCTTTTACTTCGATGGCCACTTCGCCGTTTCCCAGGATAAAATCCACTTCCTGACCGGATTTTGTTCTCCAGAAATGAATAGGGAAATCCAGGCGGCTATAGGAACTATAAGCCTGAATTTCCATAAATATAAAATGCTCAAAGGCCCTGCCAAACTGCTCGCCTCGTGTTTCTGAAATCTGACGCTTCATAATCGCCCCGGCTACACCGACGTCAAAAAGATAAAACTTTGGTGCTCTGGTTATAACCTGGCGCGACTGCCTCTTTCTGAATGGCTCAATCAGCCGCCCAAGTAAAGTATCAGCTAGTATCTGGTAGTATTCTTTTACTGTTTTAGAATCAACGCCACAGTCCCTGGCGATATTAGAGAAATTGATCAACTCCCCATGGGTATATCCAACAGCATCAAAAAACCTGGCAAAAGCTGGCACATTCCGGATTAAGCCTTCGGCGAAAACTTCTTCCTTAAGATAATCCTGAACATAACCTCGTAATGACATTTTATAATCGTGACTGAAATAATGGTCAGGGATGAGCCCATGGTTCAGGGCTCTAAGTAGATCAATATTTTTTAGTTCGGCTGAGACCAGCGGAAACATTTCATACCGCCAGGCTCTGCCGCCCAGCAGGTTGTTTCTACCTCTTTTCAGTTTTCTGGCGCTCGAACCACATAGGATAAAGCTCAAGCCTTTGTTTTCTATTAACCAGTGGATTTCGTCCATAACCTCAGGCACCTTTTGAACTTCATCAATGACGATGGGATACTTAAGGCTTGATTCGTCCTTAGCCAATAGCTGCTCTCGCAATAATGCCGGCCTCTTGGTAAGTTCTAGAGCTACGTCTGTTTTAAGAAAATCATAATAAATACTTTCCGGGAAAGTTTCCTTGAGATAAGTGGATTTGCCAGTTTTTCGAGGGCCCCAGAGAAAAGCCGATTGCCTGCTGGGGAGGGATATTTTGAGTATTCTTTTAACTGTTACCATTTCGGACCATACTCCGAATTAGTTTAACCAATTCGGAGTTTATTCCGAAATAGTTTGAGTGTCAAGCCATATTTTTATCAGGGCAGACGTGCCGGCTTTTTGTTGGGGATAGCCCAGCAGCGGTCCTGTTTGAGGAAAATATTATGTTCGAAAGAACCTTTTTTGCTTATACTACGTATAGTATATAAAGTGCAGTTTTTATTTTGTCAGAAAACTGGCTATTTGTATGATATATGTCCTGTATCTGTAAAATTTTTGAGGAGGGATTAATGACGAACATGAGCAGGCGGTCTTTTATTAAAACAGGAGCCACAGCGATAGCCGGGACGTTTGCTGCCTCCAGCCTTTTGCCTAAAGGCTGGCCGGCGCTGGCCGACGAAAAGAACGGTGGCTATTTTGAAAAGGAGTTTGGCGTGAGCGACGAGCTCTGCCGGAAAGTTCTAAGTGAAGCACTGTCTAAGGGCGGTGATTTTGCTGATCTTTTCTTCGAGCACACCACAAGCAATTTCCTCATTCTGGAGGATGGAAAAGTCAACCGGGCTTCCTGTGAGGTCGCCCTGGGCGTGGGCATCCGGACTGTTAAGGGCGATCAGGTTGGTTATGGTTTCACTCAGGACCTGAGCGAAAAGGCTATGCTGGCCGCTGCCTCGACCGCCGCCACCATTGCCAGTGCCTCAGGCAAGAAGCCAGCCTCCAGGTTTGTTCCTCCTAAAACTGAGAACTACTATCCTGTGACCAGGCTGCTCTCCTCAGTCCCGCTCGAGTCTAAACTTCCACTGGTGAGGGCGGTTAACGAGAAGTGCTTCAGTCTGTCTCCTCAGGTTCGCAAGGTCATGGTTAACTTTTACGATCAGGAAAGACGCCTTCTGGTTGTCACCAGCGATGGGATTAAAGCCGAAGACCTTCAGCCGAGAAGCTATCTTTCTTCGACAGTGGTGGCAGAGAAAAACGGCCGCTGGGAAAGGTCAGGCTGGAACTATGGCGGACGGCGGGATTTCTCCTATTACACGCCTGCTCTTGTTCAGGAACTGGCTCAGAAAGCAGTGGACCGGACGCTGGTCCTTTTTGAGGCCATTCAGCCTCCGGCCGGCGAAATGCCAGTAGTCCTCGGGCCGGGTGTGACGGGTGTCCTGCTCCATGAAGCCATCGGTCATGGCATGGAGGCCGACTTCAACCGCAAAAAAATCTCGACTTATTGCACCATGCTTGGCAAAAAGGTGGCCGAGCCCTTCGTGACCATCATTGACGACGGCACTGTTCCTTATCTTACCGGCTCAATCAATTTTGATGACGAGGGAACACCGGCCCAGAAGACGATTCTGGTTGACAAGGGGATACTTACAAGTTATCTCCATGACCGGATTTCGGCTCACTCCTACGGTGTGAAATCGACCGGAAGTGGCCGCCGCCAAAGTTATCAGCACTATCCCATACCGCGCATGCGCAACACTTACATGCTGGGTGGGGAGGCCAGCCCTGAAGATGTAATCAAAGCTGCGGGCAACGGCATCTATGTTCAGGATGTGGCCAACGGCCAGGTAAAGATAGGGGAAGGTGACTTTGCCTTTTATGTCTCGCAGGGACGTCTCATCGAAAATGGAAAGCTCGGAGCTCCCATTAAGGATGTCAATATCATGGGCAATGGTCCCAAAATGCTGGCCAATATCATCATGGTGGCTAAGGACTTTGAGTTTGCTCAGGGCGGTGGCGGGAGCTGTGGCAAAGGTGGGCAAGCTGTGCCGGTTGGTTTCGGCCAGCCGACGTGCCTGGTGAAGTCACTTACCGTTGGTGGAGTTAGAGGCTGAGGAAAGGAGAAAAATGATGAAAAAAGAACTGTATGATCTGGCTGATAGAGCAATAAAAATAGCCAAAGCCGCCGGGGCAGATGATTGCCGGGTGTCCATCAACGGCGAACGATTCGTAGAGATTAGCTACCGGGAGCGCCAGCCTGAAGGTATCAAGGAAGCCACGAGCCGTGGGCTGCAGGTAGAAATTTTTGTCAATAATCGATATTCGCTTCAGGCCACCTCAGACCTTCGACCCCAGGCTTTGAAAAGCTTTATTGAGAAGGCTGTCGCCTCAACCAGGCTGCTCGAGGAAGATCCGCTGCGGACGCTGCCCGACCCGAAATATTATCAGGGGCGTAAGACACTTGACCTAAAGCAATATGACCCTGATTATAAAAAGCTGACTCCCGAAAGCCGGCACAGTTTTGTCCGGGCAATTGAGGAAAGCTGCCTGGCCAAAGGAGGCGATAAGGTCATTTCCGTTTCTGCCAGCGGCTATGACAGCTACTCTGAGCAAGTGCTGATGGCCAGCAATGGCTTTGACGGCTATGTTGAATACACTGCTTTTTATGGGGCGGCTGAAATGACGGCTAAAGATGAAGGTGACCGGCGGCCAGCCGATTATTATGTGGCCATAGCTATGATCCGCCAGGATTTGCCCAGGCCGGAGGAGATTGGGGCTGAGGCTGCTTCCCGGACTTTAAGCCTTCTCGGGGCAAAGAAAATTAAAACAGAGACGTTGCCGATTATCATTGAAAACCGGGTCGTTGGCCAGGTAACCAGTGGACTCCTCCAGGCAATGTCCGGGCGTAGCATCCAGCAGAAGCAGTCTTTTTTAGCGGACAAAAAGGGCCAGAAAGTGGGGAGCGAGAAGCTAACTCTTATCGATGATCCTTTTATTCCTGGCGGTCTGGGCAGTCGGACCTTTGATGACCAGGGTATAGCTGCCAAAAAGATGGTCATGATTGAAGCTGGAGTGCTCAGGGAGTTTTACGTAGATTGGTATTATGGACGGAAGCTCGGTTGGGAGCCAACAACCGGAAGCCCATCTAACCTGGTTATTCCGGCCGGAAAGCGCTCGGTCAAAGAGATTATGAAAGACCTGGGCCGGGGGATTTTTGTGACCGGGTTTATCGGAGGGAACTCCAACTCTACGACCGGGGATTTCTCGATTGGTATCATCGGACAGTTTTTCGAAAAAGGGGAGATCGTTCATCCGGTCTCGGAAATGAATATCGCCGACAACCACCTGAAATTCTGGCCGAGGCTGGTCGAAGCAGCCAATGATCCCTATCCTTATTCCCAGATGCGGTTTCCCAGCCTGGTGTTTAGCGACGTGGTGGTCTCCGGCCTCTAACGAAGTGGAGGGGGCAAAGTTAGAGCTGATTAGTTTGCCTGATGATGAGGAACGGCGGGAGGGGCTTTGTCCATTGATTAGTCTCAAAAGTTTGGGTCAGCTAAGCAAAGAAGATTTATCAAAACAATTTCCTTAGAATTATTTTCTAAACTATATTAAGCGATAGAATAGGCGGCCGTGTCAAGTTTAGTTCGCAATTTGGCCATCGTAAACACTCCATTTTTAGCTCCTAATTAGCTGCCTGAACCAGCTCTTGCTCTAACAGCGGTTCCAGCTTATCAGCTTTGATATAGGCATTCTCATTAGCCCAGTCCTCAGTGTATTCGATAAGATAAGCAGTGACTAATCTAAGATACGACTCAATGGAAGGAAACACTACAACCACTCTGCTCCTCCGTCTTATCTCCCGGTTGGTCCTCTCCAGAACATTCGTGGAGGAGATACGGCGTTTATCTATCTCCGGAAAGTTATAGAACAGCAATGAGTCTTCCAGACCTTCCTCCAGGCAACGCATAGCCTCAGGATACTTCTCCTCATACTCTTTTATGATCAGCTCTGCCAGCCTCTCAGCACTTCTCCTGTCTGGCTGAAGCCAGATCTGTTTCAGTTGATCTGCAAGACGAGCTTTGTCGCGATGAGGGACCTTAGCCAGGATGTTTCGCATAAAATGCACCTTGCATCTCTGCCAGCTTGCGCCCAACTACTCCTTCTTCACCGCCGCCTGTATTCCCTGATGAGCATCAGAGATAAATATCCCTACCCGCCTCACCCCACGCTTCTTAAGCTTCCTCATAAACTCCCGCCAGGAATCCTCACTCTCCTCCCACATCGGCTCCACCGCTAATATCTCCCTCTGCCCCTTTAAGTCTACTCCGTGGGCTATCATTATGGCTGAGGATACCACCTTGTTGTCGAGTCGAACCTTCTCATATAGTGCATCTACCCAGATAAGCGGATATTCCGCCTGTAGTTGCCTCATCCGAAACTCCTCCACCCGCTCATCCAATCCCCTGGTTATCTCCGATACCTGAGAGGCCGAGAGCCCTTCTACCCCAAAACTCTTTGCCAGCCGCTCTATCTTCCTCGTAGATACCCCGTTGATAAAGGCCTCCTGAATCAAACTCAACAACGCTACCTCCGCCAAAAATCCCGTTAGCAATCCTTGTAAAATTGTCTTATAATCCCTTTGAGCCCTCGTAAGTAAACGGCTTTCTCTTAGCGGATTCGTACTCTTTGATTCGCGAGACTTATAATAAGATCAAAAGGTACAAGATCGGTTGAGAATTGGAGCAGCCACTTAGCCAAACCGGTTAGGATATAAAAAATAATGGAGACAGTTTCGGCCGCAAAAAAAGCAATTGAAAAGGCGACTGCCGATGCATTCATAAAATTATACAACACTGAAATGGGAACATCTTTTTCGATAGTTGAATACTCAGATTCTCCGGACATCCGTTGTAAAGATCCAGAAGGAAACACATTCAACTTTGAGATCACATTAACTGAGGATTGGCCGAAAGACATCCAGGCTCTTCTTGGCCGGTCTGACCACTTGAGTATTGAGGCCCTACGGCAACATCTATCTAAAGTAAAGGTTGGAAAAGCAAGTCCTCTTGAGAGAGTAAGATGTTTACAAGGCAACGTTGTTGAGATGATTGTGACAAGAATACAACCAAAATTAGAAAAGGATTATGGCCATAATGTCGCTCTTGTTATACGGGATTCGTCGCCAATCGGTTGGGATTGGAATCTGGTGGTTGATCACATCAAGAATAGGCTTAATTTATTGCGAAATCCATTTGATAAAGGTATTTGGGTCATTTCGTATTCAAAAGATAAAATTTTCAGACTTTTTTAGTAAAAAATATAGGAATTTGCTTTTCGGCTTTGCTGGCTGGGTGAGCATCTTCGTCCTCATTTTCCCCTTCAACCATCGTCAGGAAATATAAATTATGACAAAGTAAGGTGTCAAGCGCGGTCTTCTTTCAGGTTAAGACATGGTATCCAGTCTAAGGGGAGTATCTGGAAGCGGCGGGGCGGCAGTCCAGCGATTGGAGTTGGGTTAGAAGAGGCGGGGAGATTTATTAGGTTAGTGCTTGAAAAAGCAGGGCTTCCTCCATTAAAAATTTTGTTGAAACTCTTAACAAAAAGGAGGAAGCCCAGATGACAGAAAATATATACCCCTTACTTACCATGAACTTTGCAAGAGTGCACCGCTGCTGGCCAGGAAGGCCATCATCAAGGCTTACGAGGAGACTGGGAATATCTCTGAGGTGGCCAGGTTATTCCGGACCACTCGCAAGACAGTGCGGAAGGTGTTGCGGAGGTGAAGGGAAGGAGGAGAGGATGGACTTAAGGATCTATCGAGAAGGCCCAATCGTTCGCCCAGAAGAACCTCAGCCGCGGTGGAAGCACTGATTGTAGCCGAGAGAAAGAAAACCGGCTATGGTCGGGACCGGATAGCCCGACTACTTCGGGAAAGAGGGGTTGAGGTTAGACCCTCCACCGTGCGCTATGTCCTGCGACGCTATAAGCTCAGTATCAAGTATAAACGTTCCCGCTACAGGCGCAGGAACCGCTTCTATGACTTTGACGCACTCTATCCCTTACAACACTTCCAGGTTGATCTTAAGGAGGTCTACGATGCTACCACGCTTTCGGAACAGACTCTGCGCTGGGCCAGAAGACTAAATATCCCTCCCTATCAATGGACAGCCATAGAGGTGAAAACTCGCCTGAGGTTTATCTCTTACTCCTATGAGAAGACCTTCACCAACGGGTTGATGTTTATGCTTCTGGTTATTTACTTTGTACGAAGTTTTGGGATAGAACAGAAGATAACGCTTCAGACCGACAACGGCGAGGAGTTTGGGGGCAAATCGGTGGACAAGTTAGAGTACCTGAATAAGAAGGTCTTCGCCCCTCTCAACTCCGAACTGCTTCATATACCCAAGGGTAAGAAGGAGTACCAAGCCTTCGTGGAACGTTCCCATCAGACCGATGATAATGAGTTCTACATCCCGCAGATAGAGCGCTGTGCGGACTTAAAGGAGTTTTACTTCAGAGCCCTCAGATGGGAGTTTATGTATAATACTAAACGTCATCACTCCACACTGGGCATGACACCGTTTAGGAAGCTGTCTATGGAGAGGAAAATATCAAAGTTAGTAGCCTTGTTCCCGGTAATGCAGCTGGAAAAACTCACGGACCTTTATCCAAAGCTTTTTCCTCAACCTGGATACCATGTCTTAACCTGAAAGAATTCATAATTTGACAAAAAAAGATTAATTTAATTAGAATCATTAAACGAAGGGAGAAGGCAGGTGGAAGGAAAGAGAGATAAAATCATATTCATTGTCATTATTTTTATCGTTTTAATAATAACATTAGCCATTATGGTCCCAAAATTTCCGCTTTTTGTGGTGAAGAAGACATTTAACTATGCAGTTTATCATATAGTTAATATAAGTGGACTTAGTCAATGGCTGGTCAAAGGGATTCTTGTTTTTGCTCTCATGCCTTTTTATTGGGCACTTATGGAAATTTCTATGCTCAATATTACGATATTTAAAAGACAGAAAAGGCACAGAAAATTAGCGAAATTCATTATTTTTGGCTATAGCGGTCTTTTTTTCCTGACTATGTTCTTTCTTAGCCGGGATACCTATTTTCAGCACTATAATGGAGATCCCACTAAATATTATGCTGTGACTCCGGAAGGCATCCGATTTTTTGATTCACCCGGATATGACCCCAAATATGGAATTAAGCTTCAGCCCGTTACGCCAGATATAATTAATAAATACCAGAGGAATAAACTCGGGTTTGTACCAAATAAGATTAATATTGACTCACCCAAAGATTATCAGTTTTTTAATCCCATAACAGGAGAGCCCAAGGTTTGGTATTATAAAGACGAAAATGGAATTTTTGAATTTTTTAACGGGCCCGGTTTCCATCCGGTATTTAATCAGGAGCTGAAACCGGTAACTAAAGAAATATTGGCAGAATTAATGAGAAAAATAGAAGAGGCAAAGCAACAAGCTGAAGCAGCAAGGATAGAGAAAGAAAAGAAAAAGCAATTACAAATATTAGACAGTTACATAGACATATCGCTGGTTAATCAAAAAGATGTTAGAGAGGCTTCTGTCATAATCTTAGATGAAAATAGACAAGAATTGCCAGGAATAGAGAGTCTACTAAATGATTCTTTAAGGGCTATGGGCATTATTCCTAAAAGTATTTTCAGAAAGAATTTTATCAATGAGGGAATTTTTGAGAATATCTTTTCTGGCCAAACAAAGAAATTAGTTGACTTAAAAGTTTACGAGCAGACCGATTATGTTATTCTCGGCAAGAAAAAATGTTCTTATGAAATTAACCAAGATTTATCTGGAGTTATAACGGCTACTCTTAGTTTAGATTTAAGAGTTTATTCAGCAAAAAGTGGAGAGCTTATTGCCAGCACGGTTTTTAGAGAAGTTGGGGCTGGTTTCAGCCAAGATGAGGCTGAAAAAAGAGCTATTGAATCTTTGAATGAAAAGATATCTGAATTTGTATCAAAATGGCTAAAGTAGTAGCAGTAAGCAATATTATATATAAAAAAAGGAGGAGTAAATTGGATATTATGAAGCAAAAAGTTAGCATTATTTGTTGGGTGTTGGCAATTTTTCTAATTTTAGGTGCAGGCAAGCTTTTATCCTATGAGAAGGAGATAAAAGCAATTTCAGCCACTACAGCTGAGAGCATTGCCAGTTTGGGCAAAAAAACCGTAGCCGTAGTAGATTTTACCGACCTTCAGGGAAATGTCACCGAGCTAGGAAGGTTTCTGGCAGAAGAGCTTTCTGTGGCACTGGCTTCTTCAGCCAGGGGCTTTGAAGTAGTGGACCGGACGCATTTAAAAACTCTTCTTCAAGAGCATAAGCTTTCGGCAACGGGCCTTATTGATCCACAGACCGCCAGAAAGTTGGGTCAGATAGCTGGAGTTGAAGCATTAGTGACAGGAAGTATCACTCCATTCGGTGATAGCATTAGGTTAGCAGTAAAGGTTTTGGATACTAATACAGCAAAAATGATAGGAGCAACGGCTGCAGATATACCCAAAACAAAGGCAGTTGAAGAATTACTGTCAAAGGGAATCGGCAATGTTCCTTCATCATCAAGCGGAACTTCGCAAACCTCAGCTTCTCCTTCTCGGCCACAAATGCCCAAACCAATTATGCGGGTGGATACTAATAATTTTACTTTTCAGCTTCAACAAGTAAAATTATCTGGAACAAGTTTAACATTTTATTTTATTGTTACAAATAATGATCCAGATAGGTTTTTTCGGATTTATGGGTCAAGAATAATTGATGGCTCAGGTGCCGAGTATAAAGCAAATAGATATCAACTTGGAAACCATTGGACAACGTATGAAACACAGAATACGCTTGTTTATGGAGTTCCTATGAAAGCAAGCATTTCCTTTGATGGTATTGCACGAGATGCTACTCTTATTGCCTTATTTGAGCTTGAATGTTTTGAAGATGGCCAGCGAAAGAATTTTAAGGTTCAGTTCAGAAATATACCTTTAACCAGATAATTTGAAAGCTAAATTTTTCTGCATTAAAGAAGCAACTTCCTTTAGTTTCATATCATAAATCAAAGATTTTGAAAGGTTGTGGGTAATAACTAATTAAGATAATAATTCAGGCAGTTCAGAAGTGCGCCTTAATCTAGACTATTTGCTGACCAAAGAATGGGGACTACCTCACTGCCTTTCCTTCAAAAGGCCCTGGCGGCCCTAATTTCTTTGACAATAGCCGTCCCAATAGGTGTCGTTTCCGTTCATTCCGCTTATTGATTTTCAATGAATTCTTTGTCCTGGCCTGAAAGAAAAGAATGCTTGACACTCTCCTGAAAGAAAGTCATAGGCTCTTCAGCCAAAAGTGTGGTAAATAAGAAGGGGGATAATGGTAATTGGGATGAAGGATAAGAGGACTTTCTTGATATAGACTTCAACGTTTGTGTAGCCATAGCTCATTCTCTTGATTAACTTCATTTTGGTGTGAGCTCCTTCGGTATAGGCATTAGTAGTTTTATGGTTGAAGTAGTTGAGGATATACTCCTGCCAACGCCGCAGCATCCGGCCCCAATCATTCATAGCCACATCATCTGAAGCTTCTTGACACCTAATCAGGCTGACTAGAAGCTCTCTGGCCTTCTCTTTCGATTCAGCCCAGTAGATCCTTCGCAGCTGTTCTTTTGTCCAATACCACTCCCGTAGAGATGGATAGAGTCTCAGATAATGGTCAAGCCACTGTCGCTGTTTTTCACTTAATCTCTCCTCTGCTTTCAAGAAGAGATGTTAGGGAATCGGCTTTCGAGTAGCTTCCTGTTCTATCCGTCTGGCTTCATCCGCTCGTCGGTTGGCATCATGAACTACGTGAAAACGGTCTATGACTATATCGGCCTCGGGTAGTTGCTCTTCTGTCACTGTAATAAAGGCTGGCTTAATATCCACACAGACCTCCTCTATTTTCCTCTTAACGGAGCTTGGAATCTGACTTAAAAACCGGCGCAGAGTCTCCTGACGATCATCAGGCAAAACTGCTAATACCTTCCTTCTCTTCAGATTGGTCACGGTGATCACTAAATCCCGCCCACGAAAACTATGTTCGTCTATCCCCAGCCTTATCTTCCTATCCCTCCGCTCCTCTTCCCACCTGGGTAAAACCTCTGCCTTCTTCAACACCCGACGGCTTACTTTATCGCTTATCCCATAGTGCTCCTCAACTCGCTGAAAACTGTTGTCCCTTATCAGTCTCAACACCTCAATCTCCGCCTCAGAGCTACTCCGCGACCACTTCCTGACCAGCGGCCACTCCTCCGTAAACACCTTCCTACACCGCTTGCATCGCCACCGCCTCTTCCTCCCTACTAAATATACCCTGTACTCCCCTATAGGCCGGTGCCAAACCTTCCGCTCCTTTCCATACTGGTGTATTAGCCTCGTCCTCTTCCCACAATAAGGACAACTACCTGTCTTCCTCCATAACTCTACCTTGACTAATATCTCCCTCCCTTTAACCTCAACACCCCTTACCCTATACCCTTGTAATTCATATAAATTAACTATAAAATTTTGAATGGTCATTGTGGTAGGTTAACTCCTTTCCTAACTTATTTTGTTTCAAGGAGTTCCTACCACATTCCCCTATATTTTGCACCACACTTTTGGCTGAACAGCCGGGCCTCGGAAGTCTCTCCTGGTGGGTCAAAGCGGCTCAAAAGCCGCAGAGACGATAAAAAAACGCTGGAGCGCAGCCGGACTTCTCCTTCTGGGCAAAGAAAGGAATCATGAAAAATATTCTGCGCCTGTCTCAGAATCCATCAGAAGTTCCTGATAGACGAGATGAGGCGGGGGAGGCTTATCCGTGACAAATGTCAGCTTAGGGTGATGGATGATCCTGTCCACCACGGCATAATCCGTAATAAAAGAGATGACCTTCATCTGTCCTCCGCACTGGGGACAAACCAGAGGATCGACCTCGTAGACTTTTCTTATCATCTCCGCCCTGACCCGGCTGTGAACGTTGAAGCCGGAATGACGCCAGCCCGCGATCTTCTCCACCATCTGCTCGGAGATGAGTTCCTCCCCAAGCAAAAGAGCGAAGACCTCCCGGCTGAAAAACTCAGCGATCAGATGATCATCAAAGCTCTGGACATGATGGAACCGTCCTTGCTCATCCTCTCCTCCCTCACCAGACAGTGAACATGAGGATGAAGATTGATGCGATCGCCAAAGGTCTGGATGCAGGTCACCACACCCGGAAGAAGCTCTGTGTTGGTCGTTGCCTCGAAGTATTTGAGGAGAGCCTGGACGGCTGCCTGGCAAAGATCTCCCAGAAGCAGCTCTTCCCTCAGCCATTCGCCCCACTCCTCAAGCCTCTTGGCGAGGCAGGAAGGACAAAATCCTCGGGTGTGACAGGACAACATCAGGAGGCGTTCCTCCCCACAGTGGGAACAGCGGATGCGGGCAAATCCGCAACGGGGGTTACCGCAGTCGAGATAGCGCTCGACCACCTCCTTGATGATGGGCCGGAGGAAACCATACTCCTTCTCAAAGCGGTTCTCATATTCAGCCAGGAACTGGTCAAAGTAATGGAAGAGGACGCGGTAAAGGACGGTGCGCTCCGGATATCGAGGCCTGTTTATTTTTCATTTCCGTTGAACTCTTTGAATACGCTTAATTTTACCCTTAGGTATACCACTGCCAATATCAGAGGACTCATTGCAGTTCTATAACTTTGCGGAGATAGATAAACGCCGTATCTCCTCCACGAATGTTCTGGAGAGGACCAACCGGGAGACAAGACGGAGGAGCAGGGTGGTTGGAGTGTTTCCTTCCATTGAGTCGTATCTTAGATTAGTCACTGCTTATCTTATCGAGTACACTGAGGATTGGGCTAATGAGAATGCCTATATCAAAGCTGATAAGCTGGGACCGCTGTTAGAGCAAGAGCTGGCTCAGGCAACTAATTAGGAGCTATAAATAGAGTGTTTACGATGGCCAAATTGCGAACAAAACTTGACACGGCCGATCTTGTGGTGGATTTATTAAGAAATTAATTTGTTTTTAAATGAGATAAATAAACGAGAATATGATCCAATATAAAATTGTGAACTTTCTTATACTCCAGTTATCTTGAGCAGTCTAATATTTCTTATTTTATAACTTGCTGAGCTTTCTTTCTAATTTCCTGAGCTTGCTTATTTATTAAAGAAAATTCATTCGGGTCAATATATGTCTCAAATTTATTCATTACATCCAAATATAATTTATTCATAATATTTGCTAAAACTTGCGGCCGAGTATCTTGTCCAACAACGTACCCAAGAGGATTCTGAGCATAATTCCATTTAAAAGAATAATCTTCAGAATAGGCTTGAGATTCTACAGATTTGGTCCATAGCATCTGCCAGGTCAAGGGCTCTTTGACCTCTAAAGAAATCCTGGCTTTTACAATAAGTTTACCTTTTATTTCACCTGGTTCCCAATCCGCAAAAAACTTCGGTTGATCAGGAGAAGTCGTGCTATCAACTGTATCGTCAAGTTCAATTCTAATCACCGGTTGCATACTGAAATTGCTTATTTCTCGTTGATTAAAAGTAATGATATCTTGGTTTTCTCCTTCTCCTATTAATCTAAATCCCCGTGCAGTCAATAATTCTTTGAAGTCTTCTTTAAGCGCATATCTAAAATTATTAATTATTTGATTCATGTCATTAGCGCTTTCAGTACTTAGACGTGGAAGGAGAATTTTACCTATGGCGATTTTCAACTCGCCCTTACTGTAAGGTTGTTGGAAGTCGTTCCTTGTGCCTAACAATAAGAAAGCATAAGGCTCTTTGACTTTTTGTAAATTTTCTGATGGCCGATAATCAAACTTATATGTAGGAACAGGATTAGGGCCAGGATTAAGATATACCGGCAATTTTACATTTTTACAGCCCGTGAGGATGAAAATGATACTCATAACCAATAGAAAAATAACAAATAACTGTGACCTAAAAACGTAGTTATTGCCCTTCATCATAACTCACTCCTTTCAGAAAAATGATAAGAAAAAAGAAACTATCTTGTCAAGTAAATTTTTCTTACAGGTTAAGACATGGTATCCATAGTACGTTGATCTATCCAAACCATTCGATTAGAAAAAATGTGGGAACTTTGTCTGATATATAAGTTCATTAAATTTATATTTTCTTTGAATCATGAGATGGTCTAGTAGTCAAGACCAAATGTAGCCTTCTTTTAAGGTGTATTTCATTTAACAGGCAGCACCCGCAGGTAGCTGATAATAAGCCTCGAAGGGCGTATCATATCTCCCAGGCTCTGATGTAGCCTCTCTTCATTGTATTTCCGGATAAATTCCCCAATGCTGGCTCTGCATTCAGCTACCGTCTCATAACACTTGGTATAAACCTCCTCATACTTTAATGTCCTCCAGAACCTCTCAATGAAAATATTATCAATTACCCGGCCTTTCCCATCCATCTGGAATACTCAATCTCTTCCTCGGATAAATCGCCTCTGCCCCCAGAAGCCTCATCAGACTCCTCACCCTGAACCGTCCAACTCTATATCCACGACGTCTAAGCTCCCGACTCATCCTCCGGCTGCCATAACTTGGAAAATCCAGGTAAATCTTATCCATCTCCTGAAGTACCCTCTGATCCTCTTCCGACAGCTCCACCCGCTCATAGTAAAGAGAAGAACGGTTAAGAGCCAGAAGCTCACTCTGCCTACGTATACTCAAATCCTCGTTCTCCCTCTCCACCATATCCTTCTTTACAGGTTCTGGAGCTGCTTGTACTTTTTTTTAAAAACTCAAGTTCTATGTCCTGCTCCCCAATCTTCTTGTACAGCTTATCTATCAACTCCTTCATCTCTTCTACCTCAGGCTCCTGCTTCCTTGAAAATACACCACCTACGTTCTCTAAAAGCTGCCTCTTCCACTTCATTATCTGGTTAGGATGAACCTCAAACTGAGCTGCTATCTCAGAAATGGTCTTCTCTCCCTTGACCGCCTCCAAAGCCACCCTGGCTTTGAACTGGTCATCGTAAGTCCTCCGTTTTTTCATCTGTGTTTCCTCCTATCATATTCTAAGGAAACACACCATATTTTGCGACTACTTTTGGTCTGAATAGGCTAGACCATTATAGTTGATGAAAAGGATAATTATAAGTTTGCCAGGCGTTATAGATTCAGGATTGTAGAAGAAGAAAAGTGCTGACCCAAAAGTTTGGCCTTTT
>Ga0209720_1000880_pt1 | contig 28556 bp, 20 predicted proteins | sample AD_JPNMR3_MetaG_FD_184426 | JGI IMG/M metagenome (GOLD analysis project Ga0209720, IMG submission 184426) | Active sludge microbial communities of municipal wastewater-treating anaerobic digesters from Japan - AD_JPNMR3_MetaG (SPAdes) (version 2) | ecosystem: Engineered > Bioreactor > Anaerobic...
TGAGGTAGATGAGAATGGCCATAAAATCCCATTTTCAAACTAAAAGGTGACATTTCTATTTATATGAAATAGGTGACATTTTAATTTTCTTGACACAAATTATTAAAAAAATAGTTGACAGATTATTATTTTAGTGATATTATGTGCATATGCACAAAAAGTTAGGTGTTTTTATATTTTGAAAAAATTTTTAATAATAATATATAATCAATAGGAGGAAGAAATGAAAATTTGTTTACCAACAAAAGGTGAAAAAGGTCTATCTGAAATTGTTTATGGACATTTTGGGAGTGCCCCATATTTTACAATTTATGACACAAATGAAAAGTCAATTCAAATAGTGCAAAATAATAATCAACATCATAATCATGGTGCTTGTCAACCATTAGATGTAATATCTAAATATAATGTCGAAGTAATTATTACGAACGGAATGGGAAAAAGAGCAGTCCAACTATTAAATAATAGCGGTATAAAGGTATATTTGTTAAATGGAAATACAGTTGAAGAAGCAGTAAAGAAATTCGAAGCAAATGAATTGACTGAATTAACTTATGAAAATGCCTGTGGCAATCATGGTTATGGTTGTCATTAATTTATTATATAATTTTATTTAACAGTATATTAACTTCAGTAGGCTAATTTTTAAAGCACTTTGTAAACAAGCATTTATTATGCGATTAAATAGAATTAGATTTCTGAATTAGTATTTTAGATTCAACAGCAATTATCTTATTTATTACAAAGTGCTTTTATTTTTATATTAAAATAATATTATTAATTATACTTTAAATTTTTTTATCTGTTCTTCGAGTTCTTTTATATTTATTGAGTTATGCTCGCCTAATTCTGTGAGGCTTATTACAGAATTTGAAATATCATTTATAGAATATGAAATTTCTGTAATAGCCTTGGATGTCTCTTCTGATAAATTTATTATAGAGGAGAAATTATTTGCTATATCGGTTACATTTTTAACGGTTTCATCGGAATAATTATCTATATTTTCGAATTTTTCTATTAATTCATTGAGTTTGAATGAAATCTCATTTGATTTTTTGTTTATACTATCAAATACATTAAAAATTTCTTTTATTGCATTATCAATAGTAGTTATAGAAATTATAATATCTTTTATTAATTTTCCAGTGTTATTTGCTACGTTTGAAGTATTTTCTATCTTAATTATAATATCTTTTAATGATTTATTTATATTTTTAGCATTTTCACCAGTAGTTTCTGCTAAATTTCTTATTTCATTAGCAACAACAGAAAATCCTTTACCATATTCTCCAGCATGAGCAGCCTCAATTGCGGCGTTCATAGCAAGCAGGTTAGTTTGAGATGCAACGTTATTTATTATTTTAATTAATTCCATTATAAAATTTATAGAATTAGCAATTTCTGTTATTGAACTAACGGTATTTGTCATACTTTCTTCACCTTTGGTTGCAAGATTTACCAACTGTTCAGACATTTTACTTTTCTCATTTACTAACTCATTTCCTTTTTTTATCTCTTCTATGGTGTTATTTATTATTTGATATGAATCATTAATTATTACAGACTCTTTTTTTATCTCTTCTTTTAAAAAAGTTAAGAATTTTTTTATTTTCTCTAAGGATTCGCCACTTGTCAATATAGATTGATTAAGTTTTATATTTTCATTTTTCATTGATTGAATTGTGGCATTGAATTCATTCATGGTTGCTGATAATTCTTCTGTATTTACAGAAAGAGTTGCTCCAATGGCAGTACTTTTTTCTGTAATGGTTATTAATTTTGAAATTATAACTACCAATTTATCTATAAATTTATTTATACTTATTGCAAGATTTTGAATTTCTCCTTCTGTTTTTATTTCGATCTTTTTTGTTAGGTCTCCTTCCCCTTCTGCAAGATCTTTGACTTTGTTTAACATATTATTTAAAGGTGTGATCAAAATTTGTTTAAAGAGAATTAAAGAGACGATTGTTATTGCTGTTAATAATATTATCAATTGTATTATTATACCAAATGTTTTACTTAATATTGCCTCATTAAAAACCTTATCAGAAAATATTACTTCAATACTTCCTATTTTTGTCTCATCTTTTTTTATCTCTTTTTTACTGTGTAAGAAGGCTTTTTCTATTATCTCTTTTGTGTTTTCAATATTTTTTATTTCTTTATCTTTTCTAAGGAAACAATGCTCTGTTGCTTTATCCTCTTCATCATATAAAAATATTGCCAGAACATTTTCATCCTGAAATTCAAATTTTATACTTCTTTCTATCTGTGGAGAATCTAAATTCCATAGAGGAAGAAGAAGGGTTTCAGATAATCTTTCGGTAAGTAGGATATTTGTCTCTTTCATATTTTTCTTAATACCGGTTATTTCAATGTTTATTATTATAAATCCTAATATTACCATTACCAGAGTAACGACTAATAAAAATATTAATAAAATTTTATTTGCAATAGATTTCATTTTTATTCCTCAAAGAAATATTATAATATGATATCTGTCCCTTTTTCTGTTTTCTTAAAAAGGGACAGATCTTATTTTTTATTATTTATTGATACTCTTTTTTAGATATTCTTTCTTTTTATCAATAAATTCTTTTGATTCTCTAACTTCTGCAACAGTGTTCCAGAATTTTTTTGCAACATCTGGGTATTTTTTTATAAAGTCATAAGATAACATAATGTAATATGCTTTATACTCAATTGATGGTTCAACTTTTTCTATTTTATTTTTAAATTGTTTATTGTTTTCTAAGACAAAATCAGCAGCAGATGTTTGTAAAACAGCACCAACTATTCTATTTTTTAGTAGTTTATTAAAATTCTCATCAACCGATTTTACAGAATCATCAACAGTTAATCCAAAATCCTTTTTTAATTTATCTACGATAGAAAAACCAGTTTGGGCACCGATTGTTCCCTTAACATTTAAAAAAATTTTTCCATCCCAGTTTATATTACTACCTTTTAATCTATATAGAGAATATCCCTCCATATGGATTCTTTTTGAAATATCTGGCTCTATATCTGAAATCATTGGATATGCCCCCATTTCCATTCTCTCTTTTTTGAAACTTGAATTTAATGCACCGTCTATTTTATTTTCTTTTAACAATTCAAGGCATCTTTTCCATGGATATTTTTCATAGACAAACTTTATTCCCATCTTTGCCTCTACTATTTTTAAAAGTTCAAAAGTTATGCCGGTTCCATCTGGTAATAACCAGGGATAATTAGGGGCATCTTCAAATCCCAAAATAATTTTTTCTGGTTTGTCTTCTCCATTTAAAAATAGAGTTAATGTAAAGATAAATACAACACATAAAAAAATTTTTTTCATTTTTTCCCTCCTCATATAATATGTATTAATTAGCTCTATACAAGAGCTTTTTATTTTTATAAAATTTGGTAACTCTTAATTTTTATTTTTCTGTTTTTATATTATAATTTATGATAAAAAAAATCAATAATTATTTATAAAAAAATAAAAAGTATCAATTTTTTACATAATTATTAAAATAATTTTTTAATCTATTCAAATAACTTATTTTTACAAATAAATGTTCTTTTTTTTCAAGATTCTTATCATTATTAAATACCTCTTCTGCATCAGAGGTCGCTATTTGTAATATTTCAAGATCGGATTTTATGTCTGCAAATTTATATTCTGGTAGACCGGATTGTTTACTACCTATAAAATCCCCAGGACCTCTTAAAAGCAAATCCTCTTCTGCTATTCTAAAGCCATCATTTTCTCTTTTTATTATTTCAAGTCTTTTTTTACCCTCTTCTGTAAGATTGTTTAATTTTGAAATCAATATCATATATCCCTGTTCATTATTTCTTCCTACTCTACCTCTTAATTGATGAAGGGTTGAGAGCCCATATCTTTCCGCATTTTCCACAACAATTATGTTTGCATCTGGCACATCTATTCCTACTTCCACAACTGTAGTAGCAGTAAGAATTTTTATTTTGCCCTCTCTAAAATCATTCATTATTTTATCTTTTTCTTCTGAACTTAGTTTTGAATGAATAAAGCCAACCCCAAATTCTTTGAATATTGTCTTTAATTTCTCAAATTGATTCATTAAATCCTTGGCATCCATTTTTTCAGAGTCTTCAATCAAAGAATAGACAAATATTGCTCGCCCTTTTTGGGACAATTCTTGTTTTATCCAGTCATACATTTTATATATTCTTTCCTGATCATCATTTATTACCCATGTTTTTACCGGTTTTCTTCCAGTGATTGAGCCTTTCATAATTGTAAGATCCAGATCACCATATAATGCCAATGCAAGAGATTGTGGAATGGGGGTTGCCGTCATTAACAATAGATCCACTCTCTCCCCTTTTTTCATTAATTGAAGCCTCTGCTCCACTCCAAATCTATGTTGTTCATCTATTATTACATATCCGAGATTTTTATATATAACATCATCGCTAAAAAGAGAGTGTGTCCCCACAACTATCTTTATCTCTCCATTCTTTAATCCGAGTAAAATATTATCTCTCTCTTTTTTAGTTAAATCCCCTGTAAGTAATGCAATATCAAGCCATAAATTTGAGCAAAATTTTTTAATAGTATTAAAATGTTGTTTTGCCAGCACCTCAGTTGGTGCCATTAAAGCACATTGTTCCCCGGCCTCTACTACTGAAAGCATTGATAGTATAGCTACTATTGTTTTACCAGACCCAATATCCCCTTGTAACAATCTTGAAAAATTTTTATCAGAAAAAAGATCTTTTTCTATTTCTTCAAGGGCTTTTTTTTGATAATCTGTTAAATTAAAAGGAAGATTTTTTAAGACTTCATTTTTCAGTTTGAATTCTGTCTTTTTTCTATCTTTTTTTATTTTTGACATTGCCTCTTTTCTATTTAATAAAAAAAGCTTTTGAAAAAAGAATTCTTCATAAATAAATGTTCTTTTTGCCTTATAATAACTTTTAAAATTTTCTGGAAAATGTATATGTTTTAAGGCTTCTCTTTTTGGTAAAAGATCTCTTTTTACGATGAGATATTCTGGTAATTCATTATCGATATCGAGCCTGAATTTGTTCAGGGCATCAGCAATAGCATTTCTTAATAGGTTTTGAGAAAGCCCTTCTGTTAGAGGATATATAGGGACAATTTTCCCTTTATACTCCTCTATTGCTTCCTCATATTCAAAATTGCTTGCCTGAATTTCTCCAAAGTTAAAAACAAATTTGGCAGTAATATAGTAATAATTGTTGATTTTTAATACATTCTTTAAAAAGTCCCTATTAAAGCATAAAAGTGATCCATATCTTTCACCATCACAGATAAGAATTTTTAAGAATTGTTTGTATCTTTTTCCTACCATTCGATGATCAATTACTCTTACTTTAACAGTTGCGTATTCTAATGATAAAGCCTCCTGAAGAGTAACAAGCCTTGTTCTATCAGAATATTTTCTTGGAAAATACTCTAATAGATTTCCCACATTATAGATGCCGATTGAATTTAAAATTTTTGATATATTTTTCCCTATACCTTTTAAAGTTGTAAGAGGAAAATTAAGTTTTTCAAGAATCATCTATATCTGATATTTTTTTAAAATATTGAGCCTAATCCTATTGAATTAATATCCATTTACCATGTGCTTCTTTAAATAAGAAGCCTATTTTATCATTCTGTTTATCAATAAAGATATCAAAATGATATTCATTATTAAGCACATTCTTTTGAGCTTGTAAAAGACTTATTTTTTTTATTTTGATATCTCTTATCTTTTTATCTATTGTTACTGGTTCTTTATCTGAAATTAAAGAATATTCAGTATATGTTGAGTCATTCTTTTTTGTAAATAGATATATAATATGATCATCCAATACTCTTATAAAAGCAGGAGAAGGAGCATTAGTTTGGTCTAAAAGATAGAAACCATAAAAGTCTTTTTTACTCTCTTTTAGTTGTAATACTGCATCATGAAGAGCCGTTGGTTTTGTATTAATTTCATTAATTTCTGTTGGCTCTGGCTCATTTTTCTCATAATGATCAAAGAATTCTACAAATTCCTCATGTCCTGGTTTTGCATGAGACTGAATTTTTTTCTTTTCTCTATTTATTTTTACATCTATTTTATGTATAATCTTATCAATGGCAGTATACATTTCGGGCGCAACGGCTCTGAATTTATGAATACCTAATTTTTTTAAAGATAGAATGGCATCGACTTTAAAATTGTATCTTTCTGCATCAAGATGAAAATTTAATTCCTGAATATGATTCTTAAAATAGTTTAGTTTTTCTGCTCTTTTTTTAATATGTGATTTTATTCTTTCCGAAACATTAAAATTTTTTGATCCCTGAATTATTAAATTCATATTTTTAATCTCCTTAAAAAATATATAATCTTATTTAATTAATAAAATTATTTTCAATTAAGTTAATCATAAATCCTAAAAAAAATCAATAAAAAACTTTTAATATTTATTCTATTTTCTGTGGTGCGAAGAAAGAATATCAAGGCTCTTTCTATATTTTGCCACAGTTCTTCTTGCTATGTTTATACCTCTTGATTTTAGTAATTCCACTATTTTTTGATCTGTAATTTTATTATCCTTTTCGCTTTCTATTATCTCTTTAATTATCTGCTTTACACTTTCTGACGAACTTGTTGATTTGCCATCCTTACTTATTGCGTTTGAGAAAAAGTATTTTATCTCATGGAGTCCCCATTCTGTCTGAATATATTTTGAAGATGCAAGTCTTGATATAGTAGATTCTGAAAAACCGATTTCATTTGCTATATCTTTCATTGTAAGAGGTTTTAAATATTTTGGCCCTTTCTCAAAGAACTCTTTTTGTTTTTGACTTATTGCCAGAACGAGTCTGAATAGAGATTCATTTCTATGTTGAATTGTAAATATAAATTTTTTAGCCATATTTACCTTTTCGATAATATATTTTTTATCTTCTTTATTTTTATTCTCTTTTTTCTTATTTTCTTTTAGTTCGGTTGCTATTTTTTCCATATATTTACTAACTGTTAAAGGTGGTATAATATCATTATTTATCTCAACTATAATTTCGCCTTCTCTTTTATATACATACGCATCTGGTATTACATATTTTGTCTGATCAGAATCAAAGGTTCGGCCCGGATAAGGATTAAAATTTGAAAGAAATTCAAAAGCCTCTTTTAATTCCTCTGGTTTTATGCCAAGATTCTTCATAATTGCAGTATCTTTTCTTTCTGCCATAAGATCAAAATAATCTCTCACAATAGCATAAGCATATCTATTTATTTTATTTTCTGGAATGGACTCTAACTGAAATAAAAGAGCCTCTCTTACCCCTTTTGAGCCAACTCCTGGCGGATCAAATAACTGAATTGCTTCTAATACTCCCTTCGCAACTTGAAGATCTTCTTCTGGAAAAACTTCATTTAATTCATATTTAAAGAAGCCATCATCATCTATTAGGCTTATTATTGTCTCTCCGATATCTCTCTGTTTTTCATTTAATTTTAGAGATCTTAATTGCCATAGTAGATGATCGTATAGAGTGTATTTTACAGCAATTGCTCCTTCAATAAATTGTTGTTTTAGAGACTTTTCTGTTGATTCTGAGGAGATATTGCTATTTATATTTGCGGATGACGAATCTAAAAAATAGTCTTTTTGTAATAGATCATCATCATGAGAAGATATTTTTTCTAAATTTTCTATTCTTTCATCTTTTGACTTTTTTTTAATCTTTTTTTCATCTATTTCTAATGCGGGATTTTCCAGTAATTCTTTTTCTATTCTTTCATTGAGTTCAATAAGAGGAAGTTGAAGAATTTCGAGTGATTGTAACATTTCTGGGGAGAGTGCTAATTTTTGTGTAAGTTGAGTTTGAAGGTTTCCCTCTAATTTCAAATTAACCACCTCTTTATTTTTAAGTATATATAATTTTTTGTTAAGGTAATATAAAATTAGCCTTATATATATTTTAAATTATTTTTTTTAAATTTGGAATTTTTTTTTAAAAAAATTATTTATAAAAAATTTATTAAAAAATTTATATTGATTATTATAATAATTTTTGTATAATCTAAATACGACAATTGTTTTTAAAAATTTAATATAAAAAATATTTTTTAATTTTTTTAAAAATTCTACTTGAATAAAATTTAATTATATGTTTAAATATAATGTAAAATAATAGATCATAAATAAAAAGTTTTATATAATTTCAATTAGAAAGTCACTCATATTTAGTTTATGATTTATTATTTATTTTTTTTGACTAAAAAAATAAAAAAATTATAGCAAAAAAAGGAGGAGTTTTTAATGAACAAAATTTTAAAATTAGTAATTGTATCATTGATGGTAATAGTATTTATTTTACCATCTTTTGGCCAGAGATCAAAGAAATTGGTTATCTGGTGCACGGATAAAGAGGTTGCCGGTCTTGATCCAATTAAAAAGGAATTCAAAAAGAAGGAAAAGATTGATGTTGAGATTGAGATTCAGGCAGAGGTTAGAAGTAAGTTTATTCAGGCTGCAAAGGCTGGTACAGGTCCGGACATTGTAGTTGGTGCTCATGACTGGGTTGGAGAATTGGCTAAAAATGGTCTTATTGCTGAAATTAATTTAGATCAGAAAAAGAAGGCTGAATTCTTCCCGGTTTCAATTGATGGGTTTACCTATAGTGGAAAACTTTATGGTGTTCCTTATTGTGTTGAGGCTCTTGTATTAATCTATAACAAAAAATTAATTAAAGATCCACCAACAACATGGGAAGATCTTTTAAAGGTTGCAAAATCAATGACAAAGGGTGGAAGTTTTGGTTTCTTATATGGAATAGATAATAACTTTTATAATAACTTTCCATTTATTGGTTCACAGGGTGGTTATATTTTTAAGAATGTTGGCGGTAAATATGATATTATGGATATAGGTCTTGATAGTGCTGGTGCTATTGAAGGTGCAAAATTTATAATGAGACTTGTTCAAGAAGGTATTGTCCCAAGCTCTACGAATAATGGAACAGTTGAGTCAAACTTCCATGAAGGTAAAGTAGCAATGATAATGGATGGACCATGGAACATTAAGGGATATGTAAAGACAAATCCAGATATAGGAGTTACAAAACTTCCTACACTTAATGGTAAAAAGTCAGTTCCTTTTGTTGGAGCAAGAGGTTTTATGATTAATGGTACTTCTGCTAACCAGAAAAATGTTGATACTGCAAAAAATTTTATAATCAACTATGCTGGTAGCAAAGATGGTCAATATGCTATGTTTAAAGGTGGTGGTAGACCTCCAGCTCATATTGAGGCAAATCAGATGGCACAAAAGGATGATCCTTTTGTAAAACCGGTTATTGATTCTGCTAATGATGGTATACCAATGCCAAATGTTAAGGCTATGGCAGTTGTTTGGAATTATGCAGCTGGTATGATTGATAAATTTAAGACTGGTGAGACCACAGTTGAAAATTCTATCAAGTCAGCAGTGCAAACAATTAGACAAGAGTTAAGTAAAAATCCATCAAGATTTGAGTAAGAGTTTGTTTGTTGTCCTGCGTTTGAGTACCAAACGCAGGACTTATTTTATATAAAAAAACGGAGAGACTAATATGAGTGATAAGAAAGATAAATATACCCCTACAACAGAGGGGAGGAGAGGGAATTATAATTTTATAGGTAGAATTATTGCAACAATTATTACTTCGGCCATTTGTATTTTATTTGTCTTTATGGTTTATAAAGAGTATAAGGAAATTTTGATTCCGAGTTTGATAATACTTGTTTTTGCTTTTATTTTGGCTACAATATGGGTGGATAGCTTATATATTTATAGGTATTTATTACCAGCAATGATTATAATTTTAGTATTTACGGCTTATCCTATTTTTTATACTATTTATATAGCATTTACTAATTTTGGAACAGGTCATATGCAGACTATTTCTGATGCAAAGCAGATTTTATTAAATACGAAATGGGATGTTGATTATAATAAACCTGCTTTATATGCAGAATTTTATATAAAAAAAGATGAAAAATTTAATTCTTTTATGAAAGAATATGGTAAAAAGAGAAAGAAATTTTATGAAGAAAATAAAGATAGAGTTAATGAACTTTTAAAAGAACCTATTAGTGAAGAAGATTTTCAATTGATATTATCAAAGTTAAATTCAAATGATGCTACTTTTTTAAAAGATCAGTATAATTTTAATGAGACAGAAAAAGAGTTTGTTTTAAAAGAGAATATAAAAGAGAGAGATAGAGTTATTGAATTACTTGATTTGGTAGAATATTTATATCTTGATGATCTTGATGATGGGTGGAGTAGTGTGGTTTTAGACGAGATGGTAAAAAAGTATTATAATAATATAAAAGAGTCAGATATAAGTATGATACTTTATAGTCAAAATAGTATTTTAAGTGATGATTTGTTATCCGAAGATGTTGTTGCTTACATAACAAAGCATAATTCCAAAGGAGAATATGCAGATTTAGAGGTTATTGATAAGAATAAAATTACTGAGATAACTCAAGATAAAGTAATGATCGGAAATCAAGTCTTTATAAGAAGTGTTAATAGACTACCAAGGGTTTTAATAGAGGATATTTTAGGAGACTTTACTAAGTCATTAAAAGAGTCTTATCAATTAAAATTAGGTGAGTTTAGCTATTTATTAGAGCAATCAAATCAATTCTTTGTTAAAAAAAGAACATTTATAGAGAAGAATCAGAAGTTATATAAACTTGCTATAAATGAAGATGGCTCATTGGGAGAGCATTCGATTCCAGTATATGAAGACAATAAATATGGTAATTTTGTTATTACAAAAGACAATGATAGCATAAAATACTGGAAAGAGTATTCTTTAAATATTAAAGGTTTTTTTGAAGGAGAGGATGTTTTTGATTATGGAATGGGATTGGAGAAGGATACTCAAGCAGAGGCTTATTTGATTTCTAAAGTAGATGAAGAGACAGATATTAATTCCAGTATTCAAAATTTAGATCTTTCTTTTATTATTGATAAGAAGGTAGAAGAAGTAAATAAACAAGATTTAAATAAATTAAAAAAGGATATAAATGAGATAAATAAAAAAATAAGTGAGTTTAATAGTAAAATAGGAAAGTTTAAGAGAGAATATATAAAAAATAATATAGCATCTATTAAAAATAATTCTTTTCTATCAGATGAGGGAAAAAGCAAGAATATATCTTTGATAAAAAGAAGTATATTCCCTAAATTACAGAAGATAAAAATAGAAAAGATAGAGAAGTCCAATATAGATTATAATAATCCTATTGAAATGGGTTATTCTGTATGGGTAGGATTTAATAATTTTACAAAGATATTTACCAATAAGGGTATAACCACTCCATTCTTTAGAGTTTTTATCTGGACAATTGTTTGGGCAGCTGGCTCTGTTATTATGTCATTTGCTATGGGATTAGCATTGGCTCTTGTCTTTAATTCAAGTGATTTTAAAGGTAAATATATTTATAGAGCAATATTCATTCTTCCTTATGCTATTCCTGGATTCGTATCAATATTGATGTGGCAGGGTTTTCTAAACGAACATTTTGGACTCATTAATAACTTTTTTAATATTCAGGTGCCCTGGCTTTCTAATGGAACAATGGCAAGAATAAGCGTTTTAATAGTTAATCTATGGTTATCATTCCCTTACTTTATGATAATCTCACTTGGTGCCTTACAATCAATCGATGCATCCTTATATGAAGTTGCTGATGTTGATGGTGCTACGAAATTTCAACAATTTAGAATGATAACATTGCCATTGTTACTCATCGCATTAGGACCAATGCTTGTTGGTTCTTTTGCCTTCTCTTTTAACAATTTTGCTGGTATATATCTTTTGACTGGTGGTGGTCCTGTTATGGCTTCTGGAATATTGCCTGGTCATACAGATATATTGATATCTTATACATATAAACTTGCCTTTGGTGAGCAGAATAAAGATTATGGGCTTGCCTCTGCAATTGCTATTATTGTATTTTTGATCATAGGAAGTATAACCTTCTTTAATTTTAAGGTAACAGGAACATTTAAGGAGGTAGAAAATGCGTAAGTCAAAGAGAACCTGGCTTGACATTGTAAAGGAAATTTTGTCACACATTATGTTGATATTTGTGGCATTGATAGTTCTAATGCCTATATTATATCTTGTTGCCGCTGGTTTTAGAACAAACCAGGCAATATTTGGACCTTTTATTGATTTTAATTCATGGATAGATAGGGCAATAGCAGACAAGAGTGCAAATAAGATAAGTAAGATTAAGGTGCTAAATAGAATAACAATGGCTTTTGATGGTAAGACAGAAGATGAGATTAAAGAATATGAAAAGTCTAACAAAAAGATAATCCCTTCTTTAGAATCAAAAGAATCAGATATAAGAGAGATTAAAGCTAAAGCAAAAGAGTGGGTTTACAGAAATGGCAAGGGTAATACCTATAATGCTTACCTTGAGGCTATAAAAAAATGGGAAAATAAAAAGAAAGAACCTTATAACAATTTAAAGAAGGATATAGAATCTCTTAATAAAGAAAAGGCTACTCTTGAAGAGAAATTAGCAGCAGTAAAAAGACCAATTGAGAAAGCCTCAATAGAAAAATCTATTTCAGATATAGAGGATAAGATTAGGAATAAAGAGGAAGAGATGTCAAAAATTGAAGAAGAGGTTTCAAGTGTAATGTCTCAACTTTTTGAAGATTATTCAATTGAGGCCAACACTTATAAGTCAAGATATGTTTATGATGTTAGAACCTCTTTATACAATTTTGCATGCTTTTTTACTGGAGAAGTGCCAAATGCAAAGGATGCAAAATTCCCTTATTTGAAATGGTTTATAAATTCTATTATTATTGCTGGTGCTGTTGCTTTAATTCAGCTTTCTGTAACTGCTTTGGCTGGTTATGCATTGAGTAGATTTAGATTTGCTGGTAAGAAAGTGGGATTAATGATAATTCTTACTGTTCAGGTTTTTCCTGGTACAATGGCAATGGTAGCGTTGTATCTTTTGTTGCAGTATTTAGGAAATATAGTACCGGCATTAGGAATTGATAGAAAATTGGGTTTAATTTTGATCTATCTTGGAGGTGGTATTCCATTTAATATGTGGCTTGTAAAAGGATATTTTGACACTATTCCAAAGGCACTCGAAGAGTCTGCAATGATAGATGGTGCTACTTACTGGCAGGCATTTATAACAATAATCTTACCTCTTGTTAGACCGATTCTTGCAGTAATAACAATACTCTCTTTTGTCGGTATATATAATGAATTTGTTCTTGCCATGGTAGTGTTAACCAGTCAGGACAATTATACCCTTCCCTTAGGATTAAGATTTTTTATGAGCGGTCAGCAGGAGTCCAGATTTGGTGTGTTTGCAGCATGTTCTGTCCTTGGATCTCTACCAATAGTTGTCCTCTGGCTATCTTTACAGAATCAGATAATTTCTGGATTGACTGGTGGTGCAGTAAAAGGTTAATGCTTAAATAAAATATAAAAAGAGGCTCTTTTAAATAAGAGCCTCTTTTTTTTATCAAAAACTATTTTTTATAAGAAATTATTGCTTGGTTACAGCATAGTTTGTTCTGAGTTCGCATTTTATACCATTACCGATAGCTATTTCTTTCATTTCTTCAAGAATAGATAATGGATAAGGATGTATTGATAAATAGTTTTCATCAAGTGTATTAAATGGTCTGAATTGAGCAAGATAGTAAATATTACAATTCTTTATTAAAGAACAGATTTTTAGTATATCCTCTTTTTCTACTATATATGGAACAACAGTTGTTCTAAATTCATGTTCTATTTTACTATTAATTATATAAGAAATCGATTCTTTTATGTTTTCTATTAAATTATCATTTCCAGTATACCCTAATATAGAATATTTTTCCAAAGATGTTTTTATATCCATTGCTATGTAGTCAGCATCAATCTTTTTGAGAATAGATGGTAATGTGCCGTTTGTATCTATTTTAACGCTCATACCTAATGAATGGATATCTTTTATTATCTCTTTTAATTCTTCTCCATATAATAGAGGTTCACCACCAGTAATACATACCCCTTTTAGAATATTTTTTCTTTTTATAAGATAATTGTATATATCTTCCCATTCAATCGGTGTTTGATTCTTTAATTCTGTTACAAGTTCCTTATTATGACAAAACGGGCATCTTAAATTACAGCCACCAGTAAAAATGGTGGCTGCTAATTTACCAGGATAGTCAATTAATGTTGTTTTTTGAAAACCAAAGAAATTCAATTTCTACCTTTTTAATTTTTAAAAATTTCTTTTAATTTTTCTAAACTATTTACTATTGTAATTACTCTATCCTCTTTATCAAATAGGACAACAGCAGGAGTTGACATTATATTATACTTTTTTGCAGAGTTAAATCCAATCTCATTCAACACATCTATCTCTTCGCCCGGGATATTTACTGTTTTTAAGAAATTCAACACTGGTGGACAATTTCTACATGTATGGCTATGAAAAACCTTATAAAAAGCAATCTCTTTTTGGTTTATATTCTCTTCATTTCTTGAATTATCTTTTTTTGCTAAGTCTAGTCTCTCTTTTATTGATTTTAATTCTATATCAAAAGTAACTCTATATTTATACTCTTCTTTTTTCCCATTGTTCCAGTTTTTGACATCTCTGTGGTATCCTACTATTCTTGTATATACTTCAGTTTCTTTTCCTTTTACCTCTTTTAGTTTTTTTTCTAATTCGACAATTCGTTTATCAATCTCCTCAATCGAGTTATATGAAATCTCTGTTTTATTTGTAATCGATTGATTACCTAAACTCTCATCAAATATTGATGTTTGCATATTTTCTCTCCTAATAAAATATTTATTTAATTGTTTTTATTTGCAAGTTCTGATCTTAACTTTTTTAATTTTTCTATCTCAAGCATAATCTCCTCTCTTTCTCTATCAGCACACTTTTCACAGTAAAAATGTTCTCCTGCTAAATAACCATGAACAGGACATATAGAAAAAGTAGGAGTAATTGTAAAATAGGGAATTCTATAATTATATGCGATTGCTTTTACCAGATCCCTGCATGTTCTCCAATCTTCTATTGCCTCTCCAAGAAATCCATGAAAAACAGTTCCACCAGTATATTTACATTGCAACTCTTCCTGTAAATCGAGTGCTTCAAAAATATCTGTGGTATAATTAACAGGTAGTTGAGTTGAGTTTGTATAATAAGGATCTTTATCCCCACTTGTTATGATGTCTGGGTATTTTTGTTTGTCGTGTTTTGCAAGCCTATAGCTTGTTGATTCTGCTGGAGTTGCTTCTAAATTAAAAAGATCACCGGTTTCTTCCTGATAATCTGCAAGTTTCTTTCTCATAAAGTCAAGAACCTCTAATGCAAATGCTCTACCTTCTTGAGTTGTTATATCTTTCCCCATAAAATTTAAAAGACATTCATTCATTCCATTTATTCCAATGGTAGAAAAATGATTATCAAAATGTTTTAGATATCTCTTTGTATAAGGGAAAAGCCCATTTTCCATTAATCTATTTATAACCTTTCTTTTTATTACCAAAGACTCTTTTGCAAGTCTCATAAAATGATCAAGTCTTTCAAAGAATTCCCTCTTTGTTTTTGTTAAATAGCCAATTCGAGGTAAATTTATTGTTACTACCCCTATTGAACCAGTAAGTTCATCTGCTCCAAAAAGTCCACCACCTTTTTTTCTTAATTCTCTCTTATCTAATTGAAGCCTACAACACATTGATCTTACATCATTAGGATTTAAGTCACTGTTTATAAAATTTTGGAAATAAGGTGTTCCATATTTTGCTGTCATTTCGAATAATAATTTGGCGTTATCTGTATCCCATTCAAAATCTCTTGTGATATTATAAGTTGGTATTGGATATTGAAAACCTCTTCCGTCTGCATCACCCTCAAGCATTATTTCAATAAATGCTCTATTTATCATATCCATCTCTTTTTGAAAATCTCCATAAGTATAATTTTCGTATGGTTTACCACCAACTATTGCTGGTTTATCTTTAAGATCATCTGGGACTACCCAATCAAGAGTAATATTTGTAAATGGAGCCTGACTTCCCCATCGAGAAGGTGTATTTACTCCAAATATAAAACTCTGAATTGCCTGTTTAACCTCCTGATATGAAAGTTTATCCACTCTAACAAAAGGGGCTAAATATGTGTCAAAACTGGAAAAAGCCTGAGCACCAGCCCATTCATTTTGCATTATACCAAGAAAATTTACTATCTGAAATACAAGAGTATAAAGATGTTTTGCTGGTTTTGAACTTATCTTTCCCGGAACCCCACCAAGTCCTTCTTGTATTAGCTGTCTTAACGACCATCCAGCACAGTAACCACTAAACATGGATAGATCATGAAGATGAAAATCCGCATTTCTATGAGCCTCTGCAATTTCTTCTGGATAGATATTTTTTAACCAGTAATTTGCTGTTATTGTACCGGAATTGTGAAGAATCAAGCCGCCAAGAGAGTAATTTACATTTGAATTTTCATTTACTCTCCAGTCAGATTGACTCAAATAACCTTCCATTGTAGCATCTATATCAAGCATTAATTTTTTTGAATCTCTTATTACTTTATGTTTTTCCCTGTAAATAATGTAAGCCTTTGCTATTGCAACTTGCTTTTCTTCAATTAACACAGTCTCTACTATATCCTGAATCTCTTCTATCGCTGGAGCAGAATTTTTATGTCTTTTTGACATAAATTCTTTAAGTTTTTTTTCTGTAAGATCTGTTAATCTTTGAACAAGTTCTGGATCATTTATGCCGCATTCGACCGCAGCAGAATTGATTGCATTATAAATTTTTTGAGGATTATAGAATTCTAATTGTCCATCTCTTTTGATTACATGTTTTATCACTCTTTGCTCGTTGTTGTTATTTGATTTGTCTATGCCTAAAAAATTTTGTCGCCAGTTGTTCATCTTCCCTCCCTTTAAATTTACTTTTTTATTTTATATTTTTTTAATTTATTTTTTCTATTTCTTCTATAAATTCACCCACATCCTCAAATTTTCTATAAACAGATGCAAATCTTATATAGGCAACCTTATCCAGCTCTTTTAATTTTTCCATAACCATTTCTCCTATCTTTTCAGATGTTATCTCCATATCCTCACCGGCCTTTAACATGGCCTCTTTTTCTATACTATTAACAAGTTCTTCTACTTTTTTTTGCGGTATTGCCCTTTTTTCTATTGCTTTATATATTCCACTACTTAACTTTTCAATACTAAAAATCTCTCTTCTTTTGTCTTTTTTTATAACCATTAAAGGTTTTTCTTTTATCTGTTCATAAGAGGTAAATCTAAAGCCACATTTAAGGCATTCTCTTCTTCTTCTTATATTAGTTCCATCAGGGGATTCCCTTGTTTCTATAACTTTATCTTCTATAAAACCACAAAATGGGCATTTCATTATTTTACCTTAAACACTATATATAGTGTTTTATTTACTATTCTTTCTAAAAATAACACTATATATAGTAAAAGTCAAGATTAATTTTTAATTTTTTTTAAATATTTTTAAATATTAATTATCTCTTATTTAAAAAGATGCAGCAGATAAAATATAATTAAAATTATCACAAACAGATAGTTGCTAGAGGTGCAGACTTTTGATAGAAACTTTAAAAATATTTACATATATTGAAGAATATAGATAACTTTAATAAAATCAAAACCACCACAAACATAAAAACATATTAGTTTTTATTAAAAATTCTTCGATAAAACATAATGAGTATATTTAATACACTTTTAATTAGGCTTTTAATTTTTATTAGTATGTTTTTTAATAAAATTTTTAAAGAGTAAAGAATTTTTATTTGAATAATTTCTAAAATCCCATCCGCATCGTAATAATTATTTATGATATTCTTTGCTCCATTCTGGAAATGTAACACTTTAAAATTGATATCTTTATTTAATATTAAATTATTACAATAAGGCTTTTTATTGATAAATTTAATATTTTTTACTTTTTTTGTTAAATTAAATTCATATTCATCTTTATAATAATTTTCACTTACATTTATATTGTCATCAAAAGCATGATCATTATCCACTATCAACAAATTTTTAATATGGTCTTTATTTTCTAAATAAAATAAATATAATAAAGTCATATCGCAGATTCCACCAGGTACATTATTAGAATTATGATAATTCACTTTTTGAAAAAGGATATTGATTTTGTCAGTAGTATAATATTCTTCAATAAAAGCACAAAATTTTTTAATTCCTTCAAGTGTCCAAAATGAGATATGTCCAGAAGCTGACCATCTAAAATTTTCCTGATAATGAGTGGAACAAAAACAAGCAAGATAATTTTTATATAAAGAAATATCTTCATATAAATTTGCGTAAATCATAAGATCAGAATCGCAAGCAAAAACATAATCAAGTTTATTTTCTATCATAAAGTCTTTTATGATAAACCATCTTTCAAAACAGAATAATTCAAAGTTGTAAGGATTTGGCGAATAATGCTTATATATTTGAGAAAATGAATTTTTGAAATTTTTAATATTATAAAACTCAATGCCTTTTATTTTTTTAAAAGATCTATTACCAATAACAACAATTTTATTTTGCTCATTTGTCTTTTTTGCTTGCTTTAAAACTATTTTAAAATAATCTTGGTTCCCTTGATGAACAAACATAATAACATTATTCATATAAAATCCCAAGTGAAAAAATTTCATATATAATAAAATATTTTTTAATTTATGTAAAGTTATTATACCAAAAATTTTTTAGTTTGACAAAATTTTTTATTTTTAGAATTTACTTTTTAGAAAAAATAGTGTATTAAGTAAATATATGGACTTTAAATTAAAAGATGATGAAGTAAAAAAATTAGAATCTCTTCATAAAAAAATTAAAGATGGGAGAATTAGAGATAGAATTAAATGTATTGTTGCCTTATCGAGAGGGTATAGTTTTGAAGAGATAGAAGAGATTCTACTGATAGATGAGAGGACAGCGAGAAGATATTTTAAGATATATAAAGATAAAGGGGAAGAAGGGCTATTGATTTTAAATTATGAAGGTAAGAAGCCTAAATTGAGCCAAGAACAGGAAGAAGAATTAAAAGAACATATAAGAAATAATTTATATTCAAGAGCCATAGATATAATGAAATACATAAAAGATAAATATAATATAACTTACACAAGAGAAGGTGTAGTGATACTTCTTCATAGATTGGGATTTTCGTATAAAAAGACAAAAGCAATTCCGGGTAAATCTGATGTAGAAAAGCAGAAAAAACATTTAGAAAAGTATGAGAAATTAAGAAAAAGTCTTAAAAAAGAAGAAAAGATATATTTTATGGACGCAGTTCATCCGACTTACAATGTTATGCCAGCATATGCATGGATTGAAGAAGGTAAAAATAAAGAAATAAAAAGCAATACAGGTAGAGAAAGAGTGAATATAAATGGGGTTTATAGTCCAATAGATAATGAAATAATTGTAAGAAGAGAGGAGAGAATAAATGCCCAATCTACGATAGAATTATTTAAAGAGATAGAATCCAAACATAGTGAATTAAATAAGATTTATATAATATGCGATAATGCGAAATACTATAATTGTTCTTTAATAAAAGAGTATTTAAAAACATCTAAAATAGAGTTAATCCATCTTCCGACTTATTCGCCTAATTTGAACTTAATAGAGAGGTTATGGGGATTTTTAAAGAAGAAAGTGATATATAATAAATATTATGATACAAAAAATAACTTTATTTTTGCAATAGATAACTTTTTTAATACCGAAATTAAAAATCATATAGAAGAAATAAAAAGTTTGCTTACAGAAAATTTTCATATTTTTTCTTCTGCATAGATCTTGACAAACTATATTTTGTTGGGTATAAATATTTTTTTTGACAAAGATAGCGATTTTATATATTATTTAAAACATGAGACTATTTGTTGGTATAAAATTAAAAGACAATATAAAAGAAAAAATATATTCTTATGCTAAAATAATACCAAAATGTTATAGGCTAACAAAACCGCAGAATCTTCATATTACACTTCTTTTTTTAGGAGAAGTAGAAGAAATATTTTTACCAGAGATAATTAATAAAATAAAATTTGCTATAAGAGATATACATATAATAAAAGCAAGCCTTGATTCTATGGGGCAATTTCCAGAAAAAGGTAAAGCAAGAATAATATACATTTCAGGCAAACAAGGAGAAGAGGAATTAAAAAAGTTAGCCTTTTTAATTAAGGATAATTTGTGGGATTTTAAAGAAAATAAAGAAAAAATAGAAGAATTTAAATTTCATATTACCCTTGCAAGATTGAATGAAAGAGAAAGATTTATTTCATATAATTTAATTAAAGAGATAGAAGAAAAGATATTCTTTACAATCGAAGAGGTAACTTTATTTAAATCAGAGTTACATAAAAATGGCCCTATTTATACTGAAATATGGAATGGTTCTTTACTTTCATAAATTTTTATAATTCTAAATTATTATTTATTTTTTGACAAAAACAAAAGTTTTTAGTAATATCTTATTCCATGAAAGATATCTCAATAATTGGCTTTGGGAATTTTGGAAAATTTATTGCTAATATTTTAAATAAATATTTTAATATTTATATTTATGACTCAAATTTAAAAGATAATTCTCAATTTAACTATAATTTTGTATCCCTAGAAGAGGCTCTAAAAAAAGAGATTATCATAATAGCCATTCCAGTTCAATTTATTGAGAATTTTTTAAAACAGAATAAACCTTTTATAAATAAAAATTCACTTTTTATAGATGTCTGTTCTGTGAAAAAAAAACCTCTTTTTTTATTAGAAAAATATCTTTATGCCACAAATGAGATTATAGGGACACATCCTTTATTTGGTCCAAATAGTGCTAAAAGTGGCATTGAAGGACATAGAATAGTTGTCTCTCCTGTTAGGTCTAATAAAATTGATCTTATTATAAATTTTTTGAAAGAAAAATTAAAACTGTCGGTTATTTTAAAAGATGCGGATCAACATGATAGAGAAATGGCAATGATACAGGGGATATCTCATTTTTTAGCAAAAGCCCTTAATGATATAGGGATTAAAGACTCTGAAATGAAGACTGTTACTTTTGACTATTTATTAAAAATGACAGAAATTCTTAAAAATGATAGTTCAGATCTATTCTGGACAATTGAAAATGAAAATCCTTATGCGTTAGAACTAAGAGAGGCATTGATAAATAAATTGATTCAAATTAATGAAGATTTAAAAAATGGTTTAAAGTAACTGATTGAGATTTTTTTTAAAAAAAAATTTTCAACAAAAAATAAAAAAAACGCTTGACAAAGAATAGATAATATGATAAAAGCCTAAAACCTATTTAGAGAGTGGGCAAAAATATTTAGTATATAAATAGTTGACTAAAAAGAAAAAAAGTGTTAATATTATATTTATATATAAGTTCTTTGAAAGGCTATATTTTAAGAAGAGAGATGAGTTTTGCTTTTTAGGAAGCGAGTGAGAGAGAGGAAGGGTTAAGCTCTTAATGTATATTAAATAGTAAATATTTATATATAACAGATGTGTTTCTTCGGAAACACATTACCATATAATGGAGAGTTTGATCCTGGCTCAGAACGAACGCTGGTGGCGCGTTTTAAGCATGCAAGTCAAAGGGGTTACCTGTAGCGATATAGGTAACAACTGGCGCACGGGTGAGTAACACGTGAGAATCTACCCTAAGGACTGGGATAGTATGCAGAAATGCATAGTAATACTGGATATGCCGGGAGGTGAAAGAGGCAAATGCCTTGCCTTAGGATGAGCTTGCGTTCCATTAGCTAGTTGGTAGGGTAAAGGCCTACCAAGGCGACGATGGGTAGCCGGCCTGAGAGGGTGAACGGCCACATTGGAACTGAGACACGGTCCAGACTCCTACGGGAGGCAGCAGCTAAGAATCTTCCGCAATGGGGGAGACCCTGACGGAGCGACGCCGCGTGGACGAAGAAGGCAGAAATGTTGTAAAGTCCTTTTGTATGGGAAGAATAAGGTTCGTAGTGGAAAGACGGACTAATGACGGTACCATACGAATAAGCCACGGCTAACTACGTGCCAGCAGCCGCGGTAATACGTAGGTGGCAAGCGTTGTTCGGAATCACTGGGCGTAAAGGGCATGTAGGTGGTTTTACAAGTGTGAGTTAAAATACCGAAGCTTAACTTCGAGTATGGCTTGCAAACTGTAAGACTGGAGTGTAGAAGGGGAGACTGGAATTCCGCGTGTAGGGGTGAAATCTGTAGATATGCGGAAGAATACCTGTGGCGAAGGCGAGTCTCTGGTCTACAACTGACACTGAAATGCGAAAGTGTGGGGAGCAAACAGGATTAGATACCCTGGTAGTCCACACTGTAAACGTTGTACACTAGGCGTTAGGTGATTTAATCATCTAGTGCCGAAGCAAACGCGTTAAGTGTACCGCCTGGGGAGTATGCTCGCAAGGGTGAAACTCAAAGGAATTGACGGGGGCCCGCACAAGCGGTGGAGCATGTGGTTTAATTCGATGATACGCGAAGAACCTTACCAGGGCTTGACATCTACCTGACAGGGGTAGAGATATCCCGTTCCGCAAGGACAGGTAGACAGGTGCTGCATGGCTGTCGTCAGCTCGTGTTGTGAGATGTTGGGTTAAGTCCCGCAACGAGCGCAACCCTTACTGTTAGTTGCCATCTGGGTAAAGCCAGGGCACTCTAACGGAACTGCCGATGACAAATCGGAGGAAGGTGGGGATGACGTCAAGTCCTCATGGCCCTTATGTCCTGGGCTACACACGTGCTACAATGGGCTGTACAAAGGGTAGCAATACCGCGAGGTGGAGCCAATCCCAAAAAACAGTCCGTAGTTCAGATTGGAGTCTGCAACTCGACTCCATGAAGTTGGAATCGCTAGTAATCGCAGATCAGCACGCTGCGGTGAATACGTTCCCGGGCCTTGTACACACCGCCCGTCACACCACCCGAGTTGAGGACACCCGAAGTTATTACCCTAACCGCAAGGAGGGGGGTACCTAAGGTGTGCTTGGTGAGGGGGGTGAAGTCGTAACAAGGTAACCGTACTGGAAAGTGCGGTTGGATCACCTCCTTTTTAAGGATAATTTTGTCTTCCTTCTCTCTTTAAAACTCATCTCCTTAAATATAGCTTTTTTATATAGAAGAGGGTTATTAGCTCAGGTGGTTAGAGCGCGTGCCTGATAAGCACGAGGTCCGTGGTTCAAGTCCACGATAACCCAGTGTTCTTTGACAATTTATAATGAATTATAAGGATTAAGAGTAAAGTAAGAATAGAGCATTAGAATAGGCTATAATAATATGGTCAGGCAGATAAGGGCTGTTGGGGGATGCCTATGGCACCATAAGGCGATGAAGGTCGTGGTAAGCTGCGAAAAGCCACGGGGAGTTGCAAACAAGCGTTGATCCGTGGATTACCGAATGGGGAAACCCACACAGAGTAATGTCTGTGTATCACCATAAGATAAGGTATTATGGTGAGGCGAAACCGGGAGAATTGAACCATCTAAGTACCCCGAGGAGAAGAAATCAAAAAGAGATTCCGAAAGTAGCGGCGAGCGAAATTGGAAGAGCCCAAACCTATGTTGCTTGCAACATAGGGGTTGTAGGACTCCGATATAGAAATATTATTGATAGCAGAATAGTCTGGGAAGGCTAACCGAAGAAGGTGAAAGTCCTGTATGCGAAATTGATAATATTTCTTAGGAGTATCCTGAGTACAACCGGACACTTGGAATCTGGTTGGAATCTGGGTGGACCACCATCCAAGGCTAAATACTATATGGTGACCGATAGTGGAGAAGTACCGTGAGGGAAAGGTGAAAAGAACCCCGAGAGGGGAGTGAAATAGAACCTGAAACCAACAGTCTACAAGCCGTAGGAACGAAAGTGACTGCGTGCCTTTTGCTTAATGATCCGGCGAGTTATTGTATGTAGCAAGGTTAAGTGATAAGAAGTCACGAAGCCGAAGGGAAACCGAGTCCTAATAGGGCGAATTAAGTTGCATGCAATAGACCCGAAGCCACTTGATCTATCTATGTCCAGGTTGAAGCTTGGGTAAAACCAAGTGGAGGACCGAACTCACTGGTGTTGAAAAACCAGGGGATGAGGTGTAGATAGGGGTGAAAGGCCAAACAAAAGTGGCGATAGCTGGTTCTCTCCGAAATAGTTTTAGGACTAGCCTTATACGTTCAGTTTAGGCGGTAGAGCACTGATTGGACTAGGGCCCTTCACCGGGTACCAAACCCAGACAAACTACGAATGCCTAAACTCAAGAGTATAGGAGTCAGACAGTGTGCTATAAGGTTCATTGTCGAGAGGGAAATAGCCCAGACCATCAGCTAAGGTTCCAAATTATATGCTAAGTGGAAAAGGATGTGATACAGCGAAGACAGCCAGGAGGTTGGCTTAGAAGCAGCCATTCCTTTAAAGAGTGCGTAATAGCTCACTGGTCGAGTTGTATTGCGCCGATAATGTAGCGGGGCTTAAGCATATAACCGAAGCTATGGACTTCATATTGAAAAATATGGAGTGGTAGGAGAGCGTTGTGGAAGCCGAAGAAGCAAAATCGAAAGATTTTGTGGAGGTAACACAAGTGAAGATGCCGGAATGAGTAACGAAAAAACCGATGAAAAATCGGTTCGCCGAAAGCTCAAGGTTTCCTGGGTAAAGGTAATCTGCCCAGGGTTAGTCGGCCCCTAAGGCGAGGCTGAAAAGCGTAGCTGATGGGAAACTGGTATATAATCCAGTACCTGGTATAATAACGAGGGGATGACACAGGAGGTGAGTCTGAACCCGGGTGATGGTAGTCTCGGGAGAGGGGACGAGGAGAAGAGAGAGGTAGTGAAATGCGCCTCTTGATCTGAGTCTCTGAAGGAGTGAATCTACGGAGGAACGAAGTCAGATAGCCATACTGTCAAGAAATAATCTCTAAGTATATATTATGCCAGACCGTACTGTAAACCGACACAGGTGAGCGGGATGAATATTCTAAGGCGCTCGGGATAACTATCGTTAAGGAACTCGGCAAAATACATCCGTAACTTCGGAAGAAGGATGGCCTAACCGGGGCGACCCGGAAGGTTGCAGAGAAATGGCTCAAGCGACTGTTTATCAAAAACACAGGACTCTGCGAACGCGCAAGCGGAAGTATAGGGTCTGACACCTGCCCGGTGCTGGAAGGTCAAGAGGAGGGGTTAGCGGGTAACCGCGAAGCTCTGAATTTAAGCCCCAGTAAACGGCGGCCGTAACTATAACGGTCCTAAGGTAGCGAAATTCCTTGTCGGGTAAGTTCCGACCTGCACGAAAGGTGTAACGACTTGAGCACTGTCTCAACGATAGACCCGGTGAAATTGGAGTAGCGGTGAAGATACCGCTTAACCATGACTAGACGGGAAGACCCCATGAACCTTTACTGTAGCCTGATATTGATATTTGGTATAGGATGTGTAGGATAGGTGGGAGACTAAGAAGCAGGTACGCCAGTATCTGTGGAGTCGACGTTGAAATACCACCCTTCTTGTACTAAATATCTAACTATTAGCGTGAAACCGGTAATAGGACATTGTCAGGTGGGCGGTTTGACTGGGGCGGTCGCCTCCTAAAAAGTAACGGAGGCGCGCAAAGGTTCCCTCAGCATGATTGGAAACCATGCGTAGAGTGTAAAGGCATAAGGGAGCTTGACTGTGAGACTGACAAGTCGAGCAGGTACGAAAGTAGGTCTTAGTGATCCGGTGGTAGCGAGTGGAAGCGCCATCGCTTAACGGATAAAAGGTACTCTGGGGATAACAGGCTGATCTTGCCCAAGAGTTCATATCGACGGCAAGGTTTGGCACCTCGATGTCGGCTCATCGCATCCTGGGGCTGGAGAAGGTCCCAAGGGTTTGGCTGTTCGCCAATTAAAGCGGTACGTGAGCTGGGTTCAGAACGTCGCGAGACAGTTCGGTCCCTATCTGTCATGGTCGTTGGATATTTGAGAGGATCTGCTCCTAGTACGAGAGGACCGGAGTGGACAAACCGCTGGTGTACCAGTTGTCCTGCCAAGGGCATCGCTGGGTAACTAAGTTTGGAAGGGATAACCGCTGAAAGCATCTAAGTGGGAAACCCACCTCAAGATGAGATATCCCTGAGGATTTAATCCTCCTGAAGAACCGTTCAAGACTAGGACGTTGATAGGCTACAGGTGTAAGCATAGAAATATGTTTAGCCAAGTAGTACTAATAGTTCGTGAGGCCTGACCATATTATTATATCTTATTCGAATAAAGATATATCTCTTAAATCTTAGAAAATTAAATATTAATATATACCTGGTGATTTTAGCAGAGGGGATACACCTCTTCCCATTCCGAACAGAGAAGTTAAGCCCTCTAGCGCCGATGGTACTGTGAGGTTCGCCTCATGGGAGAGTAGGTCATTGCCAGGTTTTTTTATTTTTAGATTTTACAGAGTTACTTTTTAAAGGTATAAGAACACCTCTGTTAAGTTAGTAATTTATTGTACTCCTTTTGACTTTAAGAAAGCACTGTATTTTTTATCTGATACTGCTATATGCTGGAGTGTCCAATCTCTCAAAAATCTTGCAAAATTATTTGGGACAAAATTTTTCCCAGATTCAAAATTTTTTACATCCTCTAAAATTTTTCTCACAAAATCTTCATGCTCCTGTTTGTGTTGTTTAAATTCTGGATAATTATATTTAAAAAGAAGTTCTTCTTCAAATTTAAAATGAACTTTTACATAGTCAACAGCCTCTTTTATAACATTTTTAAATTCTTTTTCAGCAAATTCTTTTCCTATCAAACATGCTTTAAATAATTCATTTGCAAGATTTATTAATTTTTTGTGCTGATTATCTATTTCTTTAATATTGACACTATATTTTTGATCCCATTCTACAAAATCCATTTTTAGTATCCTCTGTTTTTAAATTAATCTTTTATCAATAATTCTCTTTGCTTTTCCTTCACTTCTTGGGATACTCTTTGGCTCAACTAATTTAATTTTGGTGTGAATATTTAGTGTCTTATAAAGCTCTTGTTCTATAAATTTCTCCATCTCTTCAAGTTTTTTTATTTCGTCAGAGAATAATTTTTCATTCATTTCAACCTGAACTTCGATAAAATCCAATTTTTCTCTTCGATCCACAATTATCTGATAATGAGGTTCTATTCCTTCTATTTTTATCAGTACTTCCTCTATTTGTGATGGGAATACATTTACCCCTCTTATTATAAGCATATCATCAGTTCTTCCGAGTAATCTATGCATTTTTACTGTTGTTCTGCCACATTTACATTTTTCTCTTGTAAGATAAGTAATGTCTCTTGTTCTATATCTCAAAACAGGAGTTCCCTCTTTTGTTAGAGTTGTTATTACCAATTCTCCTTTTTCTCCATCTGGCAAAGATTTTCCAGTAACTGGATCGATTATTTCTGGATAGAAATGATCTTCGTTGATATGCAGCATATTCTGAAATTCACATTCTGAAGAAACCCCAGGCCCAATTATCTCTGTCAACCCATAAATATCGTATGCCTTAAGCCCAAGTTTATCCTCAATCTCTTTTCTCATGCTCTCACTCCATGGCTCTGCTCCAAAAAATCCAGCTTTAAGTCCCAATTTCTTAAAATCAATACCACTTTCTAATCCAACTTCTGCAAGATATAGAGAATAAGAAGGGGTACAGGTCAATACTGTTGTTTTAAAATCAACCATTACATCAATCTGTCTCTTTGTATTTCCGCCAGAAATAGGTATTACAGTAGCCCCAAGTTTTCTTGCTCCATAATGAACTCCAAGGCCACCTGTAAATAAGCCATATCCAAAAGCATTCTGAATTATATCATTTTTATCTGCTCCTCCCATGGCAAGAGTTCTCGCCATTACTTCTCCCCAGATCTCAATATCTTTTTCTGTATATGCATCAACAACCGGTTTGCCAGTAGTTCCACTTGAAGTATGTATCTCAACTATATCTTTTAAATCAACAGCAAGAAGCCCATAAGGATAGACTTCTCTCATTTCATCTTTTGTTGTAAAAGGTAATTTTTGAATATCTGATAACTTTTTAATATCTGAAGGTTTGATTCCTAAAATGTCCATTTTCTTTTTATAGAAAGGGACTTTATTGTATAATTTTTCTACTAATTTTTTTAAATTTTCTAATTGGTGTTCTTCCATATTATCTCTTGAAAGAGTTTCATATTTTTCATTCCATATCATAATATCTCTCCTGATAGTTAAATATTTTCAGAATTAAAGTATACCTATTTTTTTTTATTTTGTCAAAATTTTATATAAAAATATTTTTTAATGGGTGTGATTTTATTTTTAGGCAAAAATTTTTAATTTTTTTTCTTAAATTTTGTAAAGGATTTTCTTAAAAATTTTGTGATTAATATATAGAAATATTTTTTTGTAAGGAGGGTTTTATGAATAATA
>Ga0209720_1000882_pt1 | contig 28506 bp, 24 predicted proteins | sample AD_JPNMR3_MetaG_FD_184426 | JGI IMG/M metagenome (GOLD analysis project Ga0209720, IMG submission 184426) | Active sludge microbial communities of municipal wastewater-treating anaerobic digesters from Japan - AD_JPNMR3_MetaG (SPAdes) (version 2) | ecosystem: Engineered > Bioreactor > Anaerobic...
TTATTAAGGTGACTCATTTCGGACCCTCCAATATGTTTTGGTTTTGTCACTTAAAACATTATCAGAGGTTCTGATTTGAGTCACTTCTTTTTTATCATGTTTGGGCAATTAATTTTACAACTTACCTGGTACAGATTCAAACGCCAAATGCCCAATTGTCGAAAAGTACAACCCTATAACCAACACATGGACAAGAGTTGCAGACATTCCGACACCCAGAAGCAATTTGGCGGCAGTAGCGATTAACGGTAAAATCTATGCGATGGGCGGCCTTCAAGACTCAGTAGGAGTTACATATATAACCGAAGAATATGATGTGGCAAGCAACAAATGGAAAAAAGTTGCATATTCCGGTACAGAAAGAGAAGGTCATACTGCATCTGTTGTAAACAATAAAATATATACAATTGGCGGATGGGATCGTTATTCAAACCTCGAAGAAGTTGTTGAAGAGTTTATTCCATAAATGTCTCCTCTAAAATACTTTTTAAAGCTATGAGGTATGGATGTCCATATCTCATAGCTTTTATAAAAAAATATAGCAGTCTCCGATTTTTAAGAGTAATTTGGCAAAGATAATACTTGTACCTCCATACAGCAGCTACAACAGAATCAGATTATCATCGCTACCGCCATTAATATTAATAAATAAACTATGTTTGCCAAAGTAAACCAAAGAAAATACCGTCCTTTAAGTTTATCATAATGGTTTGCAAATATTTTATAGGATATTAAGCTTGCCATCGATGCAATCAAAGTTCCAAGGCCGCCAATATTCACACCCTTTAATAATACCCGGTAGTTGTCCGTGAATTCGGATAATAAAAGTGCCGCGGGAACATTGCTTATGGCTTGACTTGCAAAAACACTTATGACAAGCTCCCGACCGGTTATCAAATTTTGCAATGCCTCTTTTACCGTGGGAATATTTTCCAAATTCCCTGTGAAAATGAAAAAGCAAATAAAAGTCAAAAGCAAAGAATAATCCACCGATTTTAATACATCCTTCTCCATTATGAAAACTACAATTAGCACTAAAACCAATACGACCATATAAGGCAAAATTTTAGCAACGCTTAAAAGAGACAAAACAAATAACGCAAGGTAGATTATGTTCTTTTTGAGGGAAAGCTGCGTTTTAGTCTGTTCTTTTATGACAACCACTTCCTGTTTGCCCTTTATAAGCAATAACGAAATTACCAGCAAAAGCCCGGAAACTACTGTATAAGGAAGCATGCATTGCATAAACTCCAATATCCCCACCTGAGATAAATTATATAAATACAAGTTCTGGGGATTGCCTATGGGAGTTAACATACTGCCAAGGTTTGCTGCTATTGTCTGAAGAACCACCACAGGTATAACCAGCCGTTCCTGCCCGCACTTTTTCAAAGTCAAAATAGCAAAGGGGACAAAGGTGATAAGGGCAACATCATTAGTAATCAGCATACTGAGAAAAAAGCACAAGAATACCAATACAAACGCCAATTGCCACACTTTTTTGGTTCTTTTTAGCAATGCAACGACTAAAGCATCAAAAAGTCCGTTCTTTTGAAGGCCTGCCATAACCGTCATCAGGCTTAGCAAAATGCCTAATACACACCAGTCAATATATTCCATATAAGCACTTGTAGGCGGAACAAAAAAAGCGGACAAGCAAGCAAGTATTGCGGCCGCCACAAGCACAACTTCTTTTTTTAAAAAAGCAATTATTCTGTTTTTCATGCCTCTACTCCCTTTACATCAATGCAATATGTTCGTTTACCTAAGTTTTCGATTATTTCAACAGCTCTACCCATAGAGTTTCATATGCACGATAATATTTGTTAAGTTGTTTCGTAAACTTTCTACCGCATTTTCACTATAGTTCTCAATTCAATCTCACTTTATTGCACAAATACTTTCCTGTATCAATACTGCTCCAAAACTTTTTTATACGGCGCAAGCATACCTTCATTCATTTTATTTCCAACTTTAGCCTTAAGCTTTGGAGAAGATATGAGGGCACCTACAAGATACATTTTTAATGCAGTACCTCTTTTCTTTTGAGGAAAATCATACAATCCGTGTTCTTTGTAAAAGCGGTGGTCAGCCTTCATCAGCCCGCGCATTAACCAGATAAGGTCCCTGAAGATTTTCATTCCGCCGACACCATAGAAATTTGGAGGCTGGACATATTTATGACTTATCGCATATTCAAGCCTTGCTGCAAGTCTGTCTATTTCCTCATCCGGATTTGATTCATCACACGCAACTCCCGCAAGAAAATTACCTCCAACCTCGCTTCGCCCTTCAATTATCATCTGCAGGTTGGTCTCTGCCGGATAATTACCGCTAATCAGGTATCCTGTGGGCTTTCCCATGGTCACTGTTCTGTGACCGTTGCAAAACTGCCTGTCATCATACATTTTAAAAATGGAGCCCATGGAATGGTCCTTGATAGAAAATGCATATATTATGGCATCTGCAGTCTGAATATTGTTGCGCAAAAAGTCATCAAAACCATCCTTGAAAATGCATTTTCCCGAAGCAGCACAATTAAAGCAGCTTATACATCCTCCATGAAAAGGATACTCCGAAATATGGACAATGCGGCTGTTATAATTTAGAACTGCCCTAAACCTGTCAATCATATCATTAAGCTGTTTGTCGTCTTTTGCACAATCCGTAACAATAACCACATCGCCATTCTTTTTCTCTTGAGTTGGTTTTGCAGGACTAACCGGAAGATGCGCAGGAGCCGAAGATGCCTTTGGAGCAGGTTCATATATGTCATTTTTTATACACCAGCATACATATTGAAAAAAGTCTATTGCAGCTTTACGTCCGTTTTCCGTAAGAAGGTCATCCATATCGGCAGACAGCCCCTTGATGTACTTCATACCAAGGTCATGACAGTTGTCCTCAATATACTTATGGGCTGTCACGTCATAAAAATGTTTTGAAGTGGTAATCTGGGTGGCAAATTTCCCCCACACATCAAGGCCGGATGCCTTTAAAAGCTCTATAAAACGGTGCAGCTGACTTGGTGCAATAAAGGTATAAACAGGATAAGAGAAAATAATCAAATCTGCACTTGTTATCGCCTCACTCACAGTTGAAAAATCCTTTTCAATGGATTTAATCTGTTGACCGACACGGAGAAACTGAAATTTATGCTCCGAAAACTTCTTTTCCAGATACAATAAAGTTTGCAGTGTAATACTAAAATCTCCTTTGGGACTCCCATTTAAAACCAAAACGTTCATACTGCACCTCCTGTAATTTTCCTACTTCCAAACCTCTCGTAAGTACGCCCCTCACAGGTAACTTTTATTAAAGAATTTCTCTTTAAAATTATAACTTAGTATGATATTCCAATTCATTCTTTAATAGGCCGCTTAAACCTTTTATCGGAATTAATATCCATTCTCTATTATATTTTGTTTCCTCGTAAACTCTCTTTACCCTTATTGCTTTATCATTATATATCAGATTTTTAAATTTTGCATCTCATAAAAAGTTACATTTAAAAAGAATAGTTTTGGAATATTTCTTAAATATCCCTAATATCCAATACCACATACCATAAAAAACCCCACTCATATAGATTATTCTATCTAAGTAGGGTTTTAAGTGCTTTCCAACCTTTTATGCATCTTGATTTACATTTTTATTAGTTTAGAGTACCGAGAATTCAAACTCATCACCGGAAGACTTGAGAAGCTTGGTAGATGTAAGGCCATTTTTCTTTAAATGCTTGGCAAGGTTATCATGCATCAGAATGCGGATATCCTTATAATCAGAGTAATGCTTAAGAATTTGGTCTGCAAGTCCCTTTATCTCTTTTCCCGATACCGGCATCGTACAAAACTCCCTGATGGAAGGAGCAAATCCTGCGCCATCCCTTGCTTGCTCGTATTTTTCAAGGATAAAATTGCCGTTATCATCTTTTCGATAGGTTATTGCCACCGGAACAATGCTGCCGCTCTCTTCCGACAAGGTGTCCTCAAAAATCCTGTATCTGGCACTGTAAGTAGTCGCAAATACTTTTAGCAGATTCTTTTCCTCATAACTTCCAAAGATTTTCGGCGCAACAACTACAAATCCTTCCCCTTTAGGGTCTGAATTCATCTCAATTTCCGTGGTATAAACAAGCTTTTCAATGGGATCCTCGCCGTCATATTCAAAATTGGGAAGCTTTCTTTCTTGGCGGATGGACAGTGCATTATACCACTCTCTCGGACTTAGTGAATCATCGGTAACATTATTTCTCGGGCCTAAGAGCTCTTTACACAGTCTCATCATGATATGCCCCCGAAGTCCTTCATCATTACCTGCTTCAAACTGCGAAAGCAAATATTCCAGCGCCTCTTCACCGTATTTCAAAATGTTTTGGTATTCTTTCTTATTGACATAGATATAATCCTGCGGATTGGAGGATATGTCTGGCGATGACATTATGACACTTAAGTTTTCTTCTATAATCTCGCCAATGCCTTCATTTTTCGGAATGCCATATGTGCCGTTAATTAGCTTGCCAAGTTCCTCCTCACTTTTGGCAAAATCCCGCACATCTTTTCCGCATCGCTTGTTCGCCCACTCCCTCGTGTATTGTATAGAATACGGGGATGCTCCATCATCCAGTGTAAAATTGATATTTTCAACGTTTCCAATCAGGGAAAACATAATCAACGCATTAGTTTCAAACTGCTGTTGGTTTGCTTCAACATTATATATGTTTTTGGATTCAGTATTCGTTTTGAGATTCACATTTACTCCATAAGGTTCACTGTCTGTATAAAGCTCAAAAGAATTATAATCCACGTTGTCGGGAAACTTTAATGAAAAGATAATACCTCCAACCTTTGAGTTGTCACCCACATACTCGGTTTTATTTTTTAAAAGCTGTGATAAAGGCTTATTCTCAACTGGTTTTTGAGAAACCGGATTAGCCAATAAACCGATTCCTGCGGCTACAGCTACTACTAATGCAACGGCAATCAACCAAAAGGTTGGTTTTTTGTAATTCAATACATTCTTGATTCTGTCTTTAACATTTCCCTCACCAAAAGCCAGAGGGCTTCCATTTAAAATATGTCTTTCGGTTGCAAGGGACAATAATGAATTGGCATATGGCTTTTTAATATCCAAATCCATTTCTTTTAAAACACTCTCGTCACAGGAAAGCTCCATATCCTTGCTCATTAATCTGAATGCAACCCACACAAGGGGATTGAACCAGTGTATGGCTAATATTAAGAAAGCTAATATTTTAATGATATAATCTTTGCGCTTGATATGGGTTTGCTCATGCAGCAAAATATATCTTCTCTCGGTAGCCTCAAGTCCGGCCGGCAAATATATCTTGGGCTTTCTTACTCCTAATACAAAGGGAGTTTTCAAATTCCGGACTTCGAAGATATTCATATCTATTTGCTCTGCATTTTTAAGCTGTCTTTTTAGTTTCAAAACCGACACCAAACTGTAAATGAGTAATGTTATTATTCCCAAAACCCAGATATATGATCCAATTTCTATATAAATCTGCAATGTATAAATCTGCAATGGATTTACACTTGCCGCAACATCCGGCTTGGGAAGGGACTGGTTTACAATAGCGTCCATTGCTTCTATCCCGCTATCAATTTTGGGACTTTGCTGATAGATGATTTCATGGGAAATCGGAACAGTATTCATATTCCGGGGCAAAAGACTGTACATGCTTTCAAAAGAAAACGGAATTATAAGGCGAAAGGCCACAACACCCCACAAAGCATAGGAGATGAATTTCGGAGCTTTTTTAAGTAACAGCCTAAGAAGCATCACGCATAAAATTACATAGCTTGCTGTAAAACTCATATTTAAAACGGAGAGAAATAACTCACTCATTTATAGCACCTCCTTGTGCCCATAAGTCAATCTTCCCAACTCTTCATTCTGATGTTTGCTGCTTTTTTTGCCGCTTATATGCTTTATTTCACTTTGTGAAAGCTTATATTCTTTCATGTTAGTCCTCCTTGGTCTATTTATTATAGACTTTATATTATTAGTCTATTACAAATAGACCAATATGTCAATAACGTTTTTTATTATTCTGAGGAATCGTTCCAATTTGGGTTGAATTTAAAAAGTTTTGAAGGCCTATGCCCTGCATCTTTGGTGTACTCGTTTGTTTCAATTACCATATCGGCTATTTTCCTCCTGAAGTTTGCTTTTAACAGCTCCTTGTCCAAAATCACCTCATACACCTGCTGGAGCTCCGTCAAAGTAAACCTTGCCGGCATGAGGTTAAACGCAATATCGGTATACTCAATTTTATTTCGCAGCCTTTCAATAGCATATTGTATAATCTTTGCGTGGTCAAAAGCGATACCGTTTGATTCGACAATTTCTCTTTCTACTCTGGATATTTTTCCTTCAACAGTTTTTACCGTCTTTATAACCGCTGAAAGATTTTCCTCCTCGTTGGACAGCTTTAAGTTATACAACCGCTGCAATATATATCCCTTTTCGGTCACTGTTTTTTGCTCCTGATACATATTACACGATACGGTAAACCATTTGGCATCATCGGCATCATCACTGGCCTTGATATTGAGATTGGAGCTGTCCACCAGCGCCATATAGGAAACGCTTATTACCCGTGTGCGGGGGTCTCTGTCTACATCTCCCCAGGTATAAAGCTGCTCCATATATATATTGTCAATATTTGTCTCTTCTTTCAGCTCCCTTAAAGCTCCATCTTCCAGATTTTCATCCATGTTAACAAAACCGCCTGGAAGCGCCCATTGTCCTATATACGGATGGTCACCCCTTTTAATCATCAACAATCGCAAAACCTTTTGAGGAAGCTTTCTATAATTCTCCTTTTTTTCATCAGTCACAGTAAAAATCAGCATATCCACCGTCATTGACGGCCTCTCAAATTTGCTGGCATCATAAGCCGCTAAAAACTGCTCTTCGGTAAGTCCTTGTTTATTAAGCTTTTTTGATTCGCTCATTGTTTCACCTCGAATTTGAAATTTGAGTTTTGATATTATCATTATGTTAGTATCATTATATTTATTTATTGCCCCGTTGTCAATACTCCTACAAGCCCATTTTTCCCTTATCTGTTTCTCTTTCCAACAACATCGGGCCCGTATAACAACCTATTTTTAAATCAAAAAAAGCTCCCCCGTGTATAGGGGAGCCCACCCTTTCATTATTATTTGCATATTAAGAAATATCGATTCTTCTTCCTCTGTAGCGAGTCTCTTTCTTTGGCAGTATCAATGTCAATACGCCTCTTTCATGCCTTGCCGTAATCCTGTCGCTATCAACATTTTCAAGAGTAAAGGACCTTGACATCGAACTTGCTCTTCTTTCTTTTCTTAGGTAATTCTCTTTTTTCACTTCTGTCTGTTCATCGCATTTGGCACTTATCGTGAGTACATCACCATTGACTTCAATACTGATGTTTTCTTTGTCTATTCCCGGCATATCGGCTTCAAGAATATATTCTTTATCGTTTTCACTTATATCGACTTTCATTTGATTGCGGCCGTAAAACGCAGAGAAAAATTCGTCGTTGAAAAAGTCGTCAAAAAAGTTGTCAATATCAAAAAAGTCTCCGTTTCTTCTTTGAACACCTGTTCCTCTTCTTCCAAAAGGTACTATTCCGAACATAAACAACACCTCCAAATTTTTTGATATTGATTTGACGTTTAATCATCTTTATATATTATTTATACAATTTTGCAGCTATATTATCAACTTTAGACTTTGACTTTCCTTGACCTTTGCTTTTTGTTAATAATGATTCAACTGAATTTTCTCTGTGAATCTCAAAATATCTTCATATTTCTATTCAAATCTATTCTAAATATGTTAATTTTGTGAGTTGTCCGTTTTATCTTTTTGATTTTGAAAAAAAATAAGAATGGCCTTGCCGATATATCAGTCAAAGCCATTCCCAATTAATATATAATTTAAAACGTGAAGGGCATTATTAGCTTATTGTTTCAGCCTCTACCAAGGCTACCACACCGTATTTTTCCCTTAAACGGGGCTTTTCAATCTTTCCTGTAGGATTTCTTGGAATCGTGTCAAAAATAATTTTTTTAGGACGTTTATAACGCGGTAGTGAAAGACAGAATTTGTTTATTTCTTCTTCAGTGCACTCGCAGCCAGGCTTTAACTCTATAATAGCTGCAGCTATTTCTCCCAAACGCTTATCCGGAAGTCCAATAACCGCTGCATCCTTGATTGCTTCATGTGCCCTCAGAAAATCTTCAATCTGTACGGGATATATATTCTCTCCACCGCTGATAATTACATCTTTCTTGCGGTCTACCAGATAAATAAATCCGTCTTCATCCATTCTGGCCATGTCCCCGGTTAGAAGCCAGCCATCCTTGAGTACTGCGGCAGTAGCTTCAGGGTCCTTGTAATAGCATCTCATCACACCGGGTCCCTTGACAGCCAGTTCTCCTACCTCTCCCTGACTTACAGGACATCCCTTTTCATCTATAATTTTAGCCTCCCAATTATAGCCCGGCAAGCCTATGGCACCTACTTTGTGAATATTCTCAACGCCCAAATGAACGCATCCCGGTCCGGCAGACTCGCTCAGACCATAGTTGGTATCGTAAAGATGATGCGGAAAATACTTTTTCCAGCGGTGAATCAAGCTTGGCGGCACCGGCTGAGCACCAATATGCATAAGCCTCCATTGGGAAAGGTCATAATCTTCCAGTTTCAGTTCTCCCCTGTCAATTGAATCCAAAATATCCTGAGCCCACGGAACCAGAAGCCATACAATTGTAATTTTCTCTTCGGAAACTGTTCTTAATATCCATTCCGGCTTAATTCCTCTCAGCAACACTGCTTTGCTGCCGGCCAACAGGCTTCCGAACCAGTGCATTTTCGCACCGGTATGATAAAGGGGCGGAATACACAGGAAATTGTCCTCACGGGTTTGTCCGTGATGTTTCTGTTCTGTGTAACAAGCCGATACAAGACTTCCGTGGCTATGTAAAATTGCTTTTGGAAACCCTGTGGTTCCCGATGAAAAATATATTGCTGCATCGTCATCATCTGTAATTTCTATGTTGGGTGCTTCGGAAGAACAATTGGCGGTAAGACGGTCATAGCTTTCAGCAAAAGAAGGACGGTTTTCTCCTGCAAATAACAATAATCTCACATTGGGTATCTGGTCATAAATGTTTTCCACACGACCGATAAATTCCGGACCGAAAACCAAGGCTATGGAATCGGATAAGTTGAGGCAGTACTTTATTTCTTCGGCTGTATAGCGGAAGTTCATCGGTACCGCAATAGCCCCTGCCTTCAATATTCCAAAATAAATAGGCAGCCATTCCAAACAGTTCATCAAAAGTATAGCCACCTTGTCACCTTTTTTAATTCCTCTCTTGATTAGGAGATTTGCAAATCGATTTGCTTTTTCGTCAAAAACACGCCAGGTCATATCTCTGCGATATTCCCCTGCCGGATTGTTTTCGATGAGTTCATACTCGCGCCATATGACATTATGGCTTTCCTGAAGGTCCAGATTTATCTCTGTCAGACATTTTTCGTGACCGTACAACTCAGCATTGCGCTCCAAAAATTCAATAATGGGCATCTTCTTTTTCCTCCGTTCTACCAACACAACCTAAAAACTGTGCATGTATTTTTAAATTAATGAAGCCATACTACATATGTAATACAAGCTACCATAATTAATTATAAGGCTATGGAAATAATTATTCAATAGATTAAATTTATTTAACTTCGGAAAATTGACGACTCTGCATACTTTTCAAACTCTTTATGGGAATTCTTAAAATGCTGTTTTTAGGTTATTTGAATGGAATATAGCTCACTTGAAAATGCATATTATCTCGTAAAACAAACACCCAGATATGAATAAAGGCCACGCCAACTGCAACTGAGTAGCCTTATAATTATTTGAGTTCCTCGTATATAGACTCAATACAATTTTGTGCCCACATCTTATATTCGCTTTTCCCTGCAAATTCAGGCTTAAAGTACCATCGAAAAAAATCTTCAGCCAAAGCAGGAAAGCGATCATAATCCCATGCACCATCATCGGAGTAAATAAAACCATCAGTTATTTTTGCAAGAGATGCAGCTATTAAGCCATAAGCAAGGTTAATTATGCCCGGCTGCCCCGCACTCCTTCTAAAAGACCAGTAATGTCCAATTTCTATACTTTTATTGATTGAATCCGCAAATTGCCTCACCTTGGCATTAATACTAATTTCCTCTTTCCATATTTCTTTATCAAATTCGGTTATTTTGTGATAATAGGAATCAGTCCCTCCATCAACTCCCCGAATAAAAAACCATACATAATAATCGTCATTCCAAATTAATTTATCGTTCATATTGAATTTTACCTTAGAATGATCTATATTTTTATGGATTTCGACATCCAGGATAGCACTTTTTATAATACCTGAATCTCTTAAAAAGGAATTAATCCTTTCGTTTGAAATATCCAGTAGTTCTGCAAAGGAAGGTACATATTCTTTTCCCGGATATACCTCAAAAGTTGTACTCATAATCTATTCACCTTTAATTCCTAATAGTGAAACTATAACAAAATGTTTTTATGTAGTCAAATTACCCCTATTCTCACTTTATAGATAATTTCTGTGGAAATATCACTTCAATAAGTAGTTGGAATAAAAGCAATGCACTTTTTAGAATGCTTAAATCCTTGTTTTACTGGAAGTACCACTTCAACAACAGAAAACTATAGCGAGAACACTCAAATTCATGTGTTTCAATCCTTGTTTTACTGGAAGTACCACTTCAACTTGTGTCAAACGTATTCGAGACATTTTTTACTTTGAGTTTCAATCCTTGTTTTACTGGAAGTACCACTTCAACTTCCAATAATTAAGGCATTATTTGCATCCGTTGATGGGTTTCAATCCTTGTTTTACTGGAAGTACCACTTCAACGTCCTCGGAGTCGTATCCCGCCATTTTCAAGCCTTACGGAAATTTTTTGACGGAACTTTTTTAAGCAAATTTCATTAAAAAAAGCCCCATTTTTATCAAATTTCACGCATTTTTGAGTCACCAACATAGGCATCTAACCCACTTTTTTCAAGGACTAGAGGACTGTCGATAAAAATTTTGCAATAATTTTAGAACCACATTTTACCAAATATTTCTCTAACCACAGTTAAAATATACCATAAATTAGCTATTTTTTCAATGGACTTACAAGTAAAACTTTCCCATTGAAGTATATATCACATATATCGTAAATATCATTGCCATACTTCAAAAAAACTCCAAATAACTACATCAGCAAAACCCAATTAGAAATTCATTCCACCCTAAACTTCTCCTGTCAAAACCTTAAATCATTACCTGTAAATAATGAACAGTATAATAAATCTCCCGTGATATAAAATAACATCAACACAACAATAAACATAGTCTTGTTTGGAGTAATAAGATGGCAAAAAACAACTATAAGCAAAAAAACATAGCAATGCCGATTGAAAAACACAACACAGCAGCTTGAGCAAATATTAGAAAGAAAAAACTCCAGTCGAGAATTTCCATTTCCTGCAAGCTTAAAATAGAAAATGCCAATTAATATGTTGATTCAAATCAAAAATAAGAGCAAACATCTATAATAGGGTGTCACCGTCCTGAGCCTAGAAAGGCTAGCCTTCACGTTGAGCAAATTACAATGCCTTCACCTTTTTTGCTGCTCCTAAAGGAACAAATGTATTGCTGGATACCCCTTAAGGGGTATCCATATTCTTTTACACTTAATTCGTCAATCATAATGTCATGCTTTTCTTGCTTTTGCATATATTTTTTTATTGTTGCCTCATTTAATCCTAATGTACTCACATAATCAATCCCATTTCCGTCCGTATGGTATTCAATTAATCTGTTTTTGCGTATGAACCTTATCATAATCACTAATACCGTCTCCATCTGTATCTTCTAACCATGGATCTGTTCCATTTATAAACTCATTCCAGTTTGAAAGTCCATCTCCATCAATATCAAGGTCAACATCCGGTACATTCATACCATATGTTACCTTGCGTGTCGGATCAGTACCCAAAATTCTAAATTCATAACCGTCAGGAAGTCCGTCTCCGTCCGTATCGGGATTTAGGGGATCCAATCCCAAAATTATCTGCTCTTTTTTATAGCCATATTTTTCAGATACAAGTTCCATGCCTTCAATTCCCATCTCTTCGTATTCAGGAGCATTATAAAAAATTGATACTATCGAACCTAATTCTAAAATAACCCATGCTTTAACTTCCTCGTAATCTGTTAAGCCATCTTCATCGGTATCGGGATTTAATGGATCTGTTCCATAAATATTAATTTCTTCATAATCTGAAAGTTTATCTTCATCGGTATCGGAATTTAACGGATTTGTATTGTATATGTATACCTCTTCATAGTCAGACAGTCCATCTCCGTCCGAATCCTTATCATTTATATTTGTCAAAGTTTTAGTAAGATTATTTCCATATTGGTCTTCTATCACTAAAATAATATTAATCTTAAAATAGTCCTTGTTAAGTTCAAAATCTTTGAGTGCCCAACCATATGGGGTTTTGTTTTCATTAAATATTCCTTTTTCTTCTTCTTTTGGACCTAGAGCGATTAACCCATTTGTAATATTATCTTTTTCCATCTTAGGAGTTTCCATATCAAATCCATAGTATTTCACATTGTAGTACATCTTTTTTACATTTTCTTGGTCAAATACGCCTTCGATAGTGGCTTTTTTCTGTTCTTCATTAAAAATTCTAAAATCTCCGCCCGATACATATAAAAAGTCATCAACCGATTTACCTTTAAACGGCCCACTTTCAATTGTTGAACCGGAACCGGAAGGTGAAGATGATGTCACAGGCTTTGGAGTAGGTGAAACCTGGTCATGAGTTGTACCGGGAGTTTTTTCGGGTATTTCATCCAAATCCTTGTCAATAAAATTTCTAACATAATTTGCAAGCAAAGCAAAAGCTTCTGCTCTTGATGCATAGTTTCCCGGTTTAAAAGTACCATCCGGATATCCATTTATTATATTTTTTAATTTGCATGTCAAAACAGCCGCATAGTACCATGAATTCTTTTGAACATCAGAAAACACATCAACATCAGGAAGAACATCCTCCTCATGCCAATTATTAATTTTTACCGTTAATGCAGCAATTTCAGCCCTGGTAATCGGATTATTAGGTTTGAAACTTCCATCGGGATATCCTTCAAGAATTCCATTACTCGAAGCTTTGTCAACCGCTTTTTTGTACCAATCACTATCTTTTACGTCATTAAATAATTTTACTTTAGTATTTAAAACTTTAAGATTGGGTTTTGATTTTAAAAGAACGGTAAGATATTCAGCTCTGGTTATGTATGTATCAGGTTTAATTATATAACCATTGTCGGTCAAATAACCTTTTACCAAACCACGTTCTGCCAAATACTTGATAGATTCCTCAGCCCAGTGTCCTGAAATGTCCCTGAAAAAAATAGTGTCCTTTCCGGACGAGTCTGCAAAAACACAGTTTGCAAATAATTGCATTAAAATTGTAAGTACGAGTGCTAAAGATGTCAGCCTACCCTTGAAAAATTTCATTTTAATTCTCCCCTTTATATAATTAATCTAAAAAATAATACCAATATATGATAATTGTACATTCTCTTTTTATATATTATCTCTTTCTAAAAACAAACCTCCGCTTATTGCTGAGGCTGTACATCCTGCAATATGTTTTGAAAATATTCTTACCTTGACTTACCAATAGTATATTATTCTTCTGAAAAAAAATCAACATATTCCATGCATTCGCTTACGGTTAATCTATTGATATTATTCCTAAGATTTGAAATGTTTACCTGTAAATAATGCACAGTATAATAAATCTCCCACGATATAAAATAACATCGACGCAACAATATAAACACAGTCTTGTTTGGAGTGATAAAATGGCAGAAAAAAACTATAAGCAAAAAAACATGGCAGTACCAATTGAAAAACACAACACAGCAGCTTGGGCAAATATCGAAAAGAAAAAGCCCGAGTCAGGAGTTACCATACCTAGTGAACTTCAAGTAGAAAACGCAAAAGAATATGTAGATTCAAATCAGAAGTAAAAGCATAATCCAAACACCATTGTGACAGCATACTAATAAAAGCTCGGGACATCGAGTCCCTTCGCTTTTGCCTCTTTCATTTCATTCCAAGAGGCCAAATAAAAGAGGCTGTTGCACCAATCTCCCGGTGCAGCAGCCCTCTTTCATACTACCAATTACGAATATTTCTGCTCTGCCATCCTCTTATAAGTCTCATAACGCTCTCTTGCATCTCGTTCTGCAACGTCAAACATTTCTCCTGCCGCATCGGGGAACACATTCAAAAGCTGTGAATACCTGATTTCTCCGCGGAGGAAGTCCTTGTAAGGAGCAGTGGGTTCTTTCGATTCTAAAATAAACGGATTTTTACCCTGCTCTTTAAGCATCGGATTGTATCTGTACAAATGCCAGTAACCGGCCTCGACAGCACATTTTTCCTCAAATATGCTTGTGCCCATTCCGGTCTTTATACCATGGCTTATACATGGCGAATATGCGATTATAAGTGACGGACCTTTATAGCTTTCTGCCTCCACCATGGCTTTTACGGTCTGGTTCATATTTGCGCCCATGGCTATCTGAGCCACATACACATAACCGTAACTCATAGCCATGAGACCCAAGTCCTTCTTCCGAACCCTTTTACCTGCAGCCGCAAACTTCGCAACAGCCGCTGTAGGAGTTGCCTTTGAAGACTGACCGCCGGTATTGGAGTAAACTTCGGTATCCAATACAAGTATATTTACATCTTCACCGGATGAAAGAACCTGATCGACTCCGCCATAACCGATGTCATAAGCCCATCCGTCTCCACCTATCATCCAAATGGACTTCTTAATGAGATAATCCTTCTTTTCCATTATCTCTTCAATTATCCGGTTACCTTTGTAATCATAGTCTTTCAGTGCCTCAAAAATGTGTTTGGTAGCTTTTTTGGAGCCTTCTGCATCATCTCTTGCATCCAGCCATTCTCTAAAGGCATTTTTAACCTTTTCATCAATATCCGAATTTATCGCCGTCTGCATAAGGTCGGCAAGTTTCGCCCTTATCTGCTTGACTCCCAAATACATTCCAAAGCCGTATTCCGCATTATCCTCAAACAAGGAGTTGGCCCATGCAGGTCCTTTTCCCTCTGCATTGGTGGTATAAGCTATGGATGGAGAACTTGCCCCCCATATGGATGAGCATCCGGTCGCGTTGGCAATCATCATTCTCTCGCCAAAAAGCTGGGTGAGAAGTCTTACATAAGGTGTCTCACCGCATCCAGGACAAGCTCCGTTGAATTCCAACAACGGCCTTATAAGCTGGCTTCCTTTCAATGTATTGCGGTCCAACAGATTTTCCTTCTGGGTAACAGTCATTGCAAACTCCCAGTTGTCGGCCTGTTTTTCTATTTGCTCTTCCGCAGGCTTCATAATCAGCGCCTTCTCCTTTGTAGGACAAACGTCAGCACAATTGCCGCATCCGGTACAGTCAAGAGGAGAAATTTGCACACGGAAATGCAGATTCTCAAACCCTTTTCCTATAGCCTTTTTGGTCAAGAAGGTCTCCGGTGCACGGCTCTGTTCCTCATCATTTAATAAGAACAAGCGCACTGTACTGTGAGGACATACGAAGGAACACTGTCCGCATTGGATACATTCATCAATCTGCCACTCGGGAATCATTGGTGCAATTCCCCGTTTTTCATAAGCCGTAGTACCCAAAGGATGTGTACCGTCTTCCATTCCCACAAATACGCTGACAGGCAAGTCATCACCTTCATTTCTGGCCATTACCCTTTGAATCTTTCTCACAAATTCCGGTTCTTCCTTCTTCACAGGCATATCTTCATCAGCAGCATTTTTCCAAGATTCAGGCACATTTACCCTTATCAACGCTTCCTGTCCCTTGTCAACTGCAGCATTATTCATTTCCACTATCTTCTGGCCCTTTTTGCCGTAGGATTTTACAATAGAGTCTTTAAGATACTTTACGGCATCCTCAATAGGAATTATGTTTGCCAGCTTGAAGAATGCCGACTGCATCACCATATTGATTCTGTTGCCAAGACCAATATCCGAAGCAATCTGCAGAGCATCTATTACATAGAACTTTATGTCGTTATTTGCTATATATCTCTTCATTGACGCGGGAAGATGTGTGTCCAGCTCCTCCTCATTCCACGGGCAGTTAAGTACAAAAGTACCTCCCTTTTTAAGTCCCTTTAAAATATCATAATTATATATGAAGGACTTATTGTGGCAAGCGATATAATCGGCGTTGTACACAAGATACGGAGAACGCAAAGGCTTCGGACCGAATCTTAAATGGGAAACGGTAATTCCTCCAGATTTTTTACTGTCATAGGAGAAATACCCCTGTACATACATGTTAGTATTGTCCCCTATTATTTTTATGGCAGATTTGTTCGCTCCTACCGTACCGTCAGAGCCCAAGCCCCAGAATTTGCAGCTTATTGTTCCTTGAGGCGTGGTTTCGATTATGTCTCCTTCAGGAAGGGACAGATTGGTTACATCGTCAACAATTCCAATAGTAAAGTTGTTTTTTGGCTCTTCCTGCTTCAAATTTTCAAATACGGATATTATGTGGGACGGTCTGGTGTCTTTTGAGCCCAGTCCATACCTTCCTCCCACGATAATAGGCCTGTTTTCCTTGGACAGATAGAGTTTTGACACATCAAGATACAGAGGTTCACCTGGTGCTCCCGGCTCCTTTGTCCTGTCAAGCACTGCAATTCTCTTTACTGTGCTTGGAATCACATCAAAGAAATATTTTTCGGAGAAAGGTCTGTAGAGGCGTACTCTCACTGCACCCACCTTTTCTCCCTTTGCCATAAGGTAGTCAATGGTTTCGTCAATGGTGTCGCAGACGGAACCCATTGCCACAATTACATATTCCGCATCTTTTGCCCCGTAATAGTCAAACGGGCGGTATTCGCGGCCTGTAATTCTCTTTATTTCCTGCATATAGCTTGCAACAATATCCGGAACGCTGTCATAGAATTTATTTTGCACTTCTCTTCCCTGGAAGTAAATATCCGGATTCTGTGCAGTTCCCCTTGCAACAGGATGTTCAGGATTTAAAGCCCTGTCCCTGAATTCCTTTATTGCATTATAGTCAACAAGCTTTGCAAGTTCATCATACTCTATCAATCCAACCTTCTGATACTCGTGGGATGTCCTAAAGCCGTCAAAAAAGTGGATGAAAGGAATTCGGGATTTAATTGCTGCAAGATGTGCAACACATCCTAAATCTGCCACTTCTTGAACATTAGCTGATGCAAGAAGTGCAACTCCGGTCTGGCGGCAGGCCATTACATCCTGATGGTCGCCAAATATCGACAGAGCATGGGTTGCAATTGCTCTTGCCGATACATGCAACACTCCCGGCAAAAGCTCTCCTGCCATTTTGTACAGGTTCGGAATCATCAGCAAAAGTCCCTGGGAAGCTGTATAAGTAGTAGTCAATGCTCCTGCCGCAAGAGAACCGTGCATTGCACCGGCAGCACCTGCCTCTGATTGCATTTGAACTACTCTTACTTCCTGTCCGAAAATGTTTTTCTTTCCATGGGCTGCCCACTCGTCCACCCCTTCCGCCATAGGCGATGACGGTGTTATGGGATATATTGCTGCAACATCAGTAAATGCATAAGATGCATAGGCAGCTGCCTGATTTCCATCCAGTGTTTCAAATTTCTGCATTTTTGTCACTCTCCTATTCTTTCCCGTTACGTTTTTGATTCTATTTTGAGAATTACACAGGAATTTCTTGATTGTTTCCCAAATCGTTTAAATGCTCTTAAATATTATGCCTTATTCTTGCTTTATAAATACCGATTTAGGCTGTCCGCATACCGGACAAACATAATCTTCCGGCAAATCCTCAAAGGGAATGTCTCCTGTGTATTCATATCCGCAAATACTGCATACATATTTTTCTCTTTTTGGTTGAGGCTGGCTTTCTTCTGTATGTTCCAGCTTAATATATGTCGGAGCGTTTTTAGGACTTCTTCCTTTTATTACCTTGTGGTAATAAGAATATGTCATGGGCTCTTCTTTTGAAATAAAGTCCGCATCTAAAACTTTGCCCAAAAAAACAGTATGGGTGTCTGTCTCCATCTTATTAATTACCTCACAGATAAGATAGGCACACCCATCCGCTAAAATCGGCATATCATTTTTTATGTCATACTTGACAGAATCAAATTTATTAACATCCTTGCCTGTCTTAAATCCAAAAGTCCCTATAATTGACGGATCCGAATTCTGTGACAGAACAGTAAGTGCAAACTTGCCTGTTTTTTCAATGCACCGGTTTGTATAGTTGTCATGGTGGATGCTGATTGCAACCGTCGCAGGTTCTGCCGTAATTTGCATGGCACTGTTGACCACACATCCGGTCGGACGTTCTTCGTCCCAAACTGAAGCAATGTAGACCCCGTAAGATAAATTCCATAAAGCGTTAATATTCATTTCTTGTCTCTCCTTTTTGTAAAATCACTCTGCAATCAATTTATCCTGTCTATATATATGTTCCACAAGCCATGTGGCTAAAAAATCCAACAATTCCAAAAGAGTCTCCTTCTGGTTTTCATCCACAACTTCGGGAGTATACTCACTTATTTTCTGTATAAAATCATCATGGGCAACTTTCTGGGTAAACAGTTTTTTATATCCAATACTTTCCATATACTCTTCTTCATGCTTAAAATGATACTTGGTATAATCCCTAAGCTCATTAATCAAATCCATTATGTGGTCATACTTGTCGGGAATAAATTCATTTTTAAGCAAATTGTAAGTCTCATCGGCAATAGCAAAAAGCCGGGCATGCTCTTTGTCGATAAAATCAATTCCCGTAAAGTATTCAGGTTTCATTTCATACATATTCATCTCTCCTTTTCTCGGGTATCGGGTATGATAATAATATTCTTTGCACAAAATAACCATAAAATATATCGGATTTTATTGCTAATATGTAAATGAAATTATCGTCACCCTTATTCAACCAATAAACATATCTATTATTAACATAACCGTAAACCCTACCAGCAATGAATATGTCGCCAATCTTTCATATCCATGGCTGTGTGTATCGGGAATCATTTCATCACTAATAACATAGAGCATTGTACCGCCGGCAAAAGCCAACGCAAAAGGCAGTATTTGCTCCGAAATTGATGAACCGAAATAACCGATAAATGTTCCCACTACTTCCACCAATCCTGTGGCAGAACCAATCAATAAAGCTCTTTTTTTGCTCATTCCTGCAAGAATCATAGGAGAAATAATCACCATACCCTCGGGTATGTTTTGCAATGCAATACCAATGGCAACCGTCAAAGCATTGCTTATATCTTCACTTCCAAATCCAACACCGGCTGCCAATCCTTCCGGAAAATTGTGAATTGCAATTGCAAATACAAACAGCAAAACCTTATTGAGCGATTCGTTGTACTCATGCTTTTCCACATCTACTCCCGACAAGTTGTGCAAATGGGGAGTTAATTTGTCCATGAGGTTTAAGAATATCGCTCCAAAAAAAATGCCCAAGACAGTCACCCATATTCCCGACCGTCCGGTCATCTCTGCAGAGGGCAAAATAAGTCCCATTACTGAGGCTGCCAGCATAACTCCCGCTGCAAAGCCCAATATGGCATTATTATATTTTGGCGGTATATTGCGAAACATAAATCCGATTAATGAACCTACAACGGTTGCTCCGCCAACGCCAATTGCAGTTATTAGTACTAAAAACATTCGGCACCTCTTGTATCATAAGTATTTTTTTCTATTGATACAGGTTATTCTCTTTCTTACTTAATATACCCTGCTAATTTTTAATATAAACAAAAATTTTTTTATAAGACTGCCTTAAGAGGGAAATTAAGACTTTCAGCTCCCGCTGCATTTTCAATTATTTCTTCATGGGAAAATCCCCTGTCTCTCAAGGAATAATAAACCTTTAATGCACAGTCCGGCACATAAATGTGAAGTGCCGAAAAGAAACCTCCAATTGTATATTTACCCATGTATGCAGGAATAAATACCGTTTCCATCGCATGAATTTTTATTTTTTCCGCATTGTAAATTATCTCTGCTTCACCGTCCAAAAACATAAACGCGGAAAACAGTCCTTTTGAATTTAATTCAAGAAAGCACCCTCCGCTCTTAATTTCCTTTACGCAAAAGTACTCACTTATCGCAAGATACTTTGCTTCTATTCCATTCTTACAGTAAACGGTAAGTCCTTTATACAAGGCTTTTGAATTTTTAAAAGAAAGAACATCCAGTGCTTTATGTACATGAAGGGGTCTTTTATTTCCTTTAGAGTCTGTCCTGTCATAGTCAAAAAGCCTGTATGTAATGTCTGAGTTTTGTTGTATTTCAGCAACCACCAACCCGTCATTTAGTGCATGTACAGTGCCTGCCGGGACAAACACCACGTCACCTTTCTTCACCCGAATCTCTCTGTACAATCCGTCGTGCTTTCCCTTTAAAATAGACTCCCGAATTTTTATCGGGTTTTTGCAAGCTTCTGAGAATCCGTGAATAACCGTTGCTCCCGATTTGGCATCAATGACATACCACATTTCGGTCTTGCCTGAGTTATTCTCGTGTTCTTTGGCATATTCATCACCGGGATGCACCTGAATGGACAGGCGGTCGTTTGCATCAATAAATTTTAGAAGCAGCGGAAATCCCGTGTTCATCGGCGAAATTGCAAATTTGTCTCCAAGAATCTTTTTTCTTCCGTATTTTTTTATAACATCAACAATACTTTGGTCTTTTAAGACACCATTGGCAATTTTGGTTTCACTTTGAGGAATGGCAGAAAGTTCCCAGCTTTCTGCGACACGTCCCGAAAATACGGGCTTTCCCAATCTTTTAAGACTATGCCCTCCCCATATATAGTCCTTGTACACAGGCGTCATTTTATAGGGATACAACATGATAAACACCTCCGATTATTGTCAGTAATCAAAAGAAGCCTATCTTGTCTTTAAAATGACTTCATGTGCATCAAGCTATATAAAAGGCTGCTGTAAAAAATATTCTTTTTTTAGATATGTCTATAAAGATTTGATTTCAGACATTTTTAAATACGATATTATGTAAGATACCAGGCTTTCTGCGCCCATATTTAGATTTACTCCTTGTTCGGTCAGACCGTCATAGCAGCCTCCTGTCTCATCGTCAACAAGGCGTATTCCTTTGGAATTTATTCCGTCATACCAGGCATTGCATATTTTCGCTTTTTCAAAATATTGCTTTTTTCCTGTCAATTCATAAGCCTCTAAATAGGTTAAAACAGCTTCACAGGCTTCCACCGGCTGTTCATCGAATTCCGCCTGCATTTGACCCTTTTTAAACCATCCATTGCATCCGACAGGCTTAAAATACCCATCTCTGAAGGTTATTCTCCCGAGAAAATCCAGACTTTCTTCGGCCTTTTCAAGAAATCTCTTTTCTCCGGTAACCTTGTACGCTGCCAGAAGGGACCACGGAAGAACGCTGTTGCAATATGCCACAATATCTTCAAACCAGTTCCACTCTCCGTCCTTATGCTCATCATATTGGCGGCAAAGGGATTGGGCTATATTGAAAACAAGCTCTTTTGAAGCTTCATTATCAAAAAATGAAAGACCTATTGCAGAATATGCCTTGCCCCTGAGATAATCTAGTTTATCCGCCTGGGGCATGGCTTTATTAAAGACTTCCAAAAGGGCATGTTTAATACCTTTTGGAGTAAAATCACAAGAAAGAGCAAATCCAATAGCCCACAGGCATCTTCCGAAGCAGTCGTCAGAACCTTCTTTCTCAAGCCATTTTCGGTCATAACCCATAAAGTTTTTGAACTTGCCCTTTTCATTCTGGGCATTCAGCAAAAAAGATGAGTACCTATAAGCAAGATCAAGATATTTTTTCTTTCCGTACCTTTTATACAACATCAGCGCCATAATTAAGGCTCTGGCATTGTCATCCGTTGTATACCCGTGATTCGGATCCGGAAGAGAGTATTTTGAGTGCTGAAGCATTCCCGTATCATCGGTCATTCGGAAAATGTGGTCATCTTTTATATTTTCACAATACCTAAAACCGCAAATCTCCATATCATGCTCCCTGAGTGCTTTGTTTTTCGAGAGTGTCGATAAAAAGCTTGGAATAAGAATCGGCCACATTTTCCCACATCATAGTCCTTCCAAGACTTAATGTCCTTCTCTCCATCTCTTCCTTTGCCTTAGGATTTTCAAGGATATATTCAATATGTCTTGCCAGAGAATCCGAATCTCTAAACTCTGCCAAAAGTCCTCTGCCCTCTGCCAGCATTTCCCGGGCATAGCTGTACGGAGTTGATACAATTACTCTGCCGTACCCTACCGCATAAGCCAACGTGCCGCTCACCGCTTGGTCTTTTCCCAAGTACGGTGTCATATAGATATCCGACAGCTTAAGATAGTACATAATTTCATCCCTGGTAAGATATTTGTCTACAAACCATACATGCTCCTTTATTCCAAGTTCTTCAACCATTTGCAAAAGCTTTTCCCTGTAAACCTCGCCAGATTCCTTTTTTATGCAAGGATGCGTCTGTCCAAGAATAAGGTAAACAATATCTTTGTGTTTTTTAGCCACCTTTGCAATGGCTTCAATTCCATATTCCAATCCCTTGCCGGGACCTATCAGCCCGAAAGTACTTATCACACTGCGGTCCGAAAGCCCGAATTTTTTCTTAAGTTCCTCTCTGGACTCAAGGTCTTTATAAGGTACTCCATGGTGTATTACTTCAATCTTTTCTTTGCCAATACCATATACTTCTTCGAGGATAGGTACTGTATTTTGTGCCATGGTAACTACCTTTGCACTTTTTTGGCCCAGTATTTCAAGTATTTTCTTTTGTTTTTCCAAAGGATTTGGAAGCACAGTATGAAGTGTGAGAATAAAAGGTATTTTGATATTGTCTACAAGTTCCAGGATATATTCTCCAAATTCCCCTCCAAATATGCCGTACTCATGCTCTATAACAAGAAGATCAATGTCAGAGTCGTTAATTCTTTCTGCTGTCTTTGTATAGCTTTCTCTCTCATGCTGTTCTAGCTCCATAATTACTCTGCTGCTGTAATTGTAATCATTATCGCTTACAGCAATAACCTTTGGATTTGGTATATCATCAATCTTGTCAAGCTCCCTCACCAGGTCGTTGGTAAAGGTTGCAAGCCCACACCCCCTTGGAGGATAAGTACTTAAAAATGCTATGTTTCGAATTTTGTCTAAAGCCATTTCAAAACCTCCTATATCTTGTTGCCGCAATACTTCAGGAAAATATATTGCAACTTGCTTATATTATCTGTTTCTTTAAACTTCCTCACTCAAAAAATATTTGCCTTTTATACCGCTATCGGTTGGCTGAAGTTTTCCGTCAAAACGGAATTGTATTTCTCACTGTCCTTGTCAATTTTACAATTTGACATAACTACAGAATTTATAACTTTAGCTCCACTCTCTACATTAACATTGTCCCAAACCACGCTGTCCACAACCTTTGCCCCCATTCCGACAACAGCATTGTCGAATAAAACCGCATTGGGACCTACCACCGCCGCAGGACCTATCTCAACATTTTCACCAATGTATACGGGACCTTTTATCTTTGCACTTATGTCAACTTTTGCACTATCGTTGATGTATATGCAATTTTGTCCAAAATCATAATTGCAAATCGGAACAAGACCTTTGAGTATGTCTTTATGAACTTTTAAGTATTTTCCCGGTGTACCTAAGTCAAGCCAGTAATTGCATTTATCGTACACCGCTATCTTATATGCTTTCTCAAGCAGCAAAGGGTAGGTTTCCCTTTCAACGGACACTGCCCTTCCGGTAGGAATGTAATTTAAAATCTCCCGTTCAAAGATATATACTCCTGCATTAATCAGATTGGATTTACTTTCGTGGGGCTGGGGCTTTTCTTTAAACGCCGTAATAAAGCTATCGTCGTCATGCTCAATGACACCATAAGCCGAAGGATTGTCAACCCGGGTTACGGCAATGGTTGCCAGTGCCCCTTTTTCTTTGTGGAAGCGTATCATGTCCGCTATGTCTATGTCGCTCAATATATCGGCATTAAACACAAGGAATGTATCGCCCAAAAAATCCTCAGCGTTTTTTATAGCTCCTGCGGTGCCCAAAGGACTTTCCTCGGTTATATAGTTTATTTTAACACCAAATTTTTTTCCGTCCTCAAAATATTTGTCAATTTTATGCGGTTTGTAACATGTACTCAATACAATTTCATCAATACCGAAGCTCTTTAGTCTTTCTATATTCCTTTCTAAAAGTGGCTTTCCCATAATGGGTACCATTGGCTTGGGTAAATCGTTGGTAATAGGTCTTAAGCGAGTTCCGAGACCTCCTGCTAAAAATAACGCTTTCATTGTTTATTCCTCCTATTTTGGATGTGTTGTCCTAATTGCTGTCTAAAATTAAATTTGTCAAATTGTCTTTGGCTCAGGACATCTTTTTATATATTCAAGCAAATCACCAAGCTTTGTTGTTGCCATTGCAATGCAAGTATCGGCAGCACCGTAATATACTTTAATCTCCCCTGTTTTTTCATCATATACCCATCCGCAGGGGAATACCACGTCATCCACATCCCCTTCTCTTTCATAGAATTCCTGCGGGCCAAATACCCATTCATCACTCCTGCGCAGGACCTTCGACGGATTCTCAAGGTCTAAAAGCGCAAGTCCAAGCCTGTAAATAGATCCGGACGCAGTCTGTCTTACCCCGTGGTACAATATAAGCCATCCCTCCGAAGTTTCAAGGGGCGGACAATTAAGTCCCACTTTATTTGCGTCCCACCATCCGCCTTTTCTTGCTTTGATTAATATCTGATGCTCACCCCAGTATTTTAGGTCATCGGAACGGGAAATCCAAATATGTGCCCCAGGTCCATGATGAGCTGAAATCGGTCTATGTATAAGAACCCATTTTCCGTGAATCCTCTTAGGAAACAGTGCAGCATCCTTGTCCTCAGGAGGCATAATGGCACCAAGCTTCTCAAAGTTTTCAAAATCTTTCGTAAGCGCTAAAGATACCAATGGTCCGCCTTTGGAATAGGCAGTATATACAACAGCGTATTTCCCCAGTTCTTCAATCCATGTAATTCTCGGGTCTTCTACCCCCCATTCCTCTTCGGGAAATTTTTCGGGCTCAGCCTCAAAGGTAGGTTTGTCATCAATTATCCAATTGCTTATACCGTCATCGCTGATAGCTTTTGTTAGATGAGAAAAGCCTCTTCTGTCCTCGACTCTTGTCAGCAGCAAAACCTTGCCGTTATATGTGGTTGCTGCGGGATTAAAAACTGTGTTTGCCGCATAAGGCCAGTTTTTCGCTGAAAGGATCGGATTTCCCCAGTATCTTTTGAAAAGCTCCTTGTAAGAATGCCTGTCAGAACCCATAAGCTTTGTTTCAAACCTGCTTGTCATTACCATTCACTCCTTCATCCCAACAGTATTCTCAATGACTTTTCAATATATTACATCTTATTGTCAAAAAGCGCTTTAAGACTCCTTTATTTAACGGATAAAATATTAATAACGATAAAAACCGCTATAAATATAGTATCAATTAACTAAAGGAATATTAAAACGCTTTATTAGCACTCACCCTAAATGAGTGCTAATAATATTCTAATGAACATTTTCATTTTTGTCAAGCTTACTTTCGAAAAATCTCGCCTCGAGTGCTTATACTGCTTGGAAGGAGTGATTTTTTAATATGGGGAAATATCTATAAATATCAATATCCCATTTCCTTTAATATTCTTGACAAAGTGCGAAGTCTCTCTCCAATAAGTTCTCCATCCTCACTGAGTGCCTGATTAAACAACTTTATATCTTCGTCGATTTTTTCGTTTTCAGTGCATACAGATACTGTCATAGCATCACCCTGCAATCCAACTCTGTCTATAACAGGCTTTTCGGGATCATAAAACTTCTCGTATCGATAAGCATCTTGAAAATAAAGCTTTGCCCTGCAAACAAGGATTGCCAGGTCAAGAACTCGATGAAGGGGCAGTTCTTCGGATTGCCTAGACCATTTTTCACCCGTATATCTCCAAACTTTAGCCGAAATATCCACCTTCCCCCGGTCATTCCATTGTGCAAGCCCCAGGGAAAGGCCCTTTGCATCCGAATCATAAGCATATCTTCCGTCAACATTTTCATAGTTTTCACATACAATGACAGGTTTGTGCTTTAAAGTAGTCGGTATCTTCATTTTATATTTTCCTCCATCTCATATATTCTCTACTAAACTAGTAATTTAGTAAATTAGTAATTAACTAAATTCATTGTATCATTTTTAGGCTCTTCCGTCAACCCAAAAATATCAAGTCATTAAAAAAAGAGCCCGAAGGCTCTTATTAATACATTAACATGAAAATTCCAAATATTATTTTGAGGTTTTTAAAACTTCTTGCAATGCTTCTTGAAGCACTTTGGAAAAGTTTATTCCTGCTTTCTCCGCTTCAACATTAAGCCAATACGGTATTGTGCAATTCTTTTTAACCGCTCTATTATCTACCCTTTTGCGATACTCTGCAAAATCTACATCCACCAATGTAACAATATCATTTTCTTCATGCTGGACCTTCACCGAATACGGCTTTGGCAACGGTTTCCCGTCATCCTCCATATCGATACCCATAAGCCCAATTGCATCCCGGGCCATTTCGATTGCATTTACTACACTTGTACCTTGTGTAGCTATATCAAAATCAGGTATAGATACATAGTAACCGTCTTTTTCTTGAGATATTATTACCGGATAAGCTTCTTTCATTAATGCTCCCTCCTTAAAATCTATAATAAGCAACAGATGAAACCTTCAAGAGCTTTTATAATAGTCCGTGCTTCTTGATTATTTCCCTTGCCAACCTCTCGTTTATCTCCTTATGCCTTGGTATGGGTTCACACTTTTATCCGTTAGTATATATCATGATTACCGCCGTTTCGTTTTAAGTACCATCCGTTCTTTTCGAGAAGTTTTATCAAGTCGTTTCTCTTCATCTATTGTATCACTCGCTTAAACACATTATACGCCTTTTATACGCATATACCAATGTTTTATACGTATTTTATACGTGTTCTATGTGGAGAGAACTCGTTTCAGTATCAATAAAATAATTCCGGCAAAAACGCCGGAATCGTTTATTCATTTACGTTTCCTATTATGTCTTTAATAACTTCACCTGCAATTATCAAGCCTGCAACAGACGGAACAAAGGATGTGCTTCCCGGAATGTTTCTTCTGTCCGTACATTTTCTTTCGGTACCGGGAGGGCATATGCAATTGGTCCTGCAACTTATTGCCATGTCTTCGACAGGCTTTTTCGGTTCCTCGGTGGAATAAACCACCTTCAGCTTCTTTACTCCCCGCTTTCTTAGCTCATACCTCATGACCCTTGCAAGGGGGCAAATAGATGTCTTATATATGTCCGCAACCTTCAGCTGTGTAGGATCAATCTTATTGCCGGCCCCCATGGCACTGATAATCGGCACTCCAAATTCTTTTGCTTTCATAACCAGCTCAATCTTTGCTGTCACCGTGTCTATGGCATCAACAATATAGCTGTAAGATGCAAAGTCAAATTTATCGGAATTCTCTGGAAGGAAAAAGCATTGATGCGCCGTAACATTTGCTTTGGGATTTATATCTAAAATTCTTTCCTTCATAACCTCTACTTTGTACTGTCCTATCGTTTTTCTTGTGGCAATAATTTGCCGGTTCAAATTTGTAAGGCATACCTTGTCGTCATCAACAAGCACAAAATTTCCAACTCCGCTCCTGACAAGAGCCTCAACCGTATAGCCTCCCACTCCGCCTATACCAAAGACTGCAACCGTTGCCTGTTCCAGCTTCTTCATTGCCTCTTTTCCAAATAATATTTCTGTCCTCGAAAATTGATTTAACATATCATACCTGCCCTTACATTGTGATTTTATTTTTTATTTTCCTACATTATTTTTCTTGCAAAATTATAAAAAGTGAATTGCAAAGCTTATTCTTAAAAAATTCTTCTTAGTAAATTATAAATAAAAGCGTCGCTGTCATCAAGAACCATGCAAAATAAAATAGCCTAAACCTTTATTAGGTTTAAGCTATTTGTATGTATGGCTCCTCAAGTAGGACTCGAACCTACGACCCTGCGGTTAACAGCCGCATGCTCTACCGACTGAGCTATTGAGGAATATAAATCTGGCAGCGACCTACTTTCCCGGGACGTCTCCATCCAAGTATCATCGGCACTGAGAAGCTTAACTACCGTGTTCGGAATGGGAACGGGTGTGTCCTTCTCGTCATTGCCACCAGAAGATTGT
>Ga0209720_1000883_pt1 | contig 28479 bp, 21 predicted proteins | sample AD_JPNMR3_MetaG_FD_184426 | JGI IMG/M metagenome (GOLD analysis project Ga0209720, IMG submission 184426) | Active sludge microbial communities of municipal wastewater-treating anaerobic digesters from Japan - AD_JPNMR3_MetaG (SPAdes) (version 2) | ecosystem: Engineered > Bioreactor > Anaerobic...
TTCCCAAAGGTGGCCCTAAAACGTGGAAGGTTCAGCGGGTTGTGTACTTAAATCCATCCAATGAGACCAAGAAAATAATTCATAAAAAGGGTGCATAAATAGGTGACAAATTTGTTGACAAATAGCGCAGGCCCCAACGAGATAATCATATCGAATGACATGGTCATAACTCTGAAAATACGAAAGAAACGAAACCTTTCGGAGAATTTTAAAGACCGGCCCGATAAGAAGACCAACAGAAGGCTCCCTCATCCGTTTCTGGATTCCGGATATCCAGGTAGGTGGAACCCAGCAATCCCCATCGGTAAGGGCTATTACCTCTCCTTTACAAAGGGGAAAACCTTTTCGAAGCGCCACTTGCTTATAATTGGGCCCCGGATTTTCGGTGAGATGAATAATAGTAACCGCTATATTTTTTTCTTGAGCCTTCTGTCGAAAGGTCTCAAGTAAGCGGGGAGTTTCGTCGGTGGATCGATCATCTACAAACACGCATTCAAACTTGTTTGTTCTCTGTTCCAGAAGACTTTCTAAGAGCAGGCCTATCCTGTGGGCTTCGTTATGGACCGCCACCAGCACCGATACAGAGGGGATTTCTTCTGGTTCCGCGGCTTCTCCCTCCCCCCTTGAGACTCCCTGGGGACGGTCCGACCTCTCTTCAACAAGCCTCTTGTCCCGTCGATGTTGTATAAAAAATCCACCCAACAGAACAGCATGTAATCCTACAAAAACACTAAAAAATAGTATTTCCACCATGGTTCCCAAACCCGTTTTATGGGCCCAAAATAAGCCTTCTGTCAAGGGTTAGTTTCTTCAAAGGCGAATTCCTATTTCTTAATAACACCCCAGGGTGTCAGAATTCCTCAAAATCCTGATCAGAGACGGAATCCTTCTTTTTTCTCGGTTCTTCGCTCCCTTTAGCTGGTCCAACCTTTGGGTCCCCTACCGAGCTTTTTTGCCCTTCTTTACCTTTAACAGTTGTGTTTAACGATCCACCATCGAACGGAGCGATCTCTTTTCTTTTCCCCAACACCCCCTGGGTTTCTTCTTGCCTATTTCTTCCGCCAGGGCCCCGGAATCCCTCTAGCCTGGCTTCATTGTCCTTTTCCAGTTTGAAGTAACTTACCGCTTTATGGAGTTGTTCCGATTGGGCCATTAGTTCCTCCGCGGTACTCGCTAGCTCTTCACTGGAAGCCGCATTCTCCTGAATTACCATATCAAACTGGGTAATGGCCTGATTAATTTGCTCAATGCCAGCACTTTGCTCACGGCTTGCTATGGCAATTTCCTGAACCAGTTCACTGGTTTTCTGAATACCCGGGACTATTTTTTCAAATAAAGTACCCGCATTTTCGGCGATACTGACGCTCCGAGAAGTAAGAAGACCTATTTCTTTTGTAGCTTCCTTAGAACGATCTGCCAGCTTACCGACCTCCTTTGCCACAACCGCAAAACCCTTTCCTTGCTCCCCGGCCCGAGCGGCCTCAATACTGGCATTCAAAGAAAGCATGTTTGTCTGCCGAGCTATTTCTTCAATAATACTAATCTTCTGGACTATTTCTTTCATTGCCTGAACCGTTTCTTTTACAGCACTTGCCCCATTCTGGACATCCTGGCTCGCTTGGGTTGCTATCTTTTCAGCCACCAGGGCATTTTCTGCATTTTGTTTAATGTTGGCCGCGATTTCTTCTATGGCAGAGGAGATTTCCTCCGCATTCGCCGCCTGTTCGGTAGACCCTTGAGATAAGCTTTGAGAACTCTGACTGATCTGCTGGCTCCCCTGCGCAACCTGAAGAGAAGCATTCTGAATCCCTACAATAATCGAACGAAGATTCTCCGCCATTTCTTGCATGGCCAAACCCAGTACATCCTGGGATGACGCCAGAGGGATCTCCTGATACAGGTTCCCCTTTCCTAATTGTTCTAACGCCACAGCTTTATTCTTAAGGGAGTCAATCATAGTCACCAGGGCTCGAGAAAGACGATCCTTCTCACTGGCAATACGAACTTCATGTTCCACGATTCCATCGGCGATTCCCAGAATAACCCCTTCTTTTTCTTGAATATACTGAATCATATCAGACATGGCTCGGCCCGTTTCTCCCAATTCATCTCGCCGCCGGGCCAGTTTACGAAATGCCTGTTGATCTATGTTTTCTAGCGCTATATCTCCAAAGGCAATCCGAGAGGCTACCTCAGTGTTCAATCGAATAGGCCGGGCAATATGGAAACTCATAAAGAGGGTTATAAACACAATAAAAAGGAGCGTAACAATAAAGATTCCCACCAGTAATCCAATAGTGGCCTTAAAGGTGTTTACCGCATGCTCTGCTATGCCCTGGGCATTTTCATTGACCATATCTTCGAGTTTATCTATTTCTCCCCGCATAGCATTAAACAATTCCTTCGCCCGACCAAAGGCAAGCTCTTTCGCTTTTGCTCTCATTTGGGGATCCGCCACCGAGGCCAATTCTACTACCCGCCGCGCCTCTTTTTCCCACTCAGCCCGGGCCTTTAGGTACGCCTGAAAACCCTCTTTTTCTGCCTCAGTCTTGGCAAGACGATGGTATACTTCCGATCGATCCAGGGATTGCTTAAAATTTTCTTCCCAGCTGGCAAGACTTTTTTTAAAACCCTCTTCCTGGGGGGACAATAAGAGGAGATTCCGTTCTGCTTCTATTAGTTGGTACAGGTCCCGATCGGCCTGATCAAGATTATCGATAGAAACGGTTATGTTTTTTGCATAGTCATCAAAATCCCCAAGCAAGACAACCATCGTACTATAGCTCAAAAGGGAAACCACTACTAAGGTTAGCGCTATAAGACCATAACTGATACTCAACTTATACCCTATCTTCATAACCGCCCCCTTTACTTCTCAGACTTCCTCAAATACGAATTCTAGGTTCCCGATGTACAGAATGCAAGGAAATACGAAAACAAAATTTCTGGCTCTCCTTAGAGGCCTTATTGAGAAAGAAAGGGAGCAAAGTCCTAGAGTTTTTCTCGGAAGGGCTTTCCTCTGTCCAGGCTCAGATTTGAATCCTTATGGCTATAAAAAAAGGCCGCCCTCTGGCGGCCTCTTGCCTGTGGAGAATAGGGGATTCGAACCCCTGACCTATTGATTGCGAACCAATCGCTCTACCAACTGAGCTAATTCCCCATCGGGCACTATAATAGTTTATATGCCCGGAAAAATCAAGGGATACCTTTTACGTGGAGACTTTATCATTACACTGCTGGTGCAAAGCATAGAAAGGAATAGCATTCCTCCAATAATTACATTACCTTCTCCCTCCTTTCCACGGGGCCCGGCACCACATAAAAAAGAGGATAAACCTGTACCTCTTGCAATGGTATCAATTGAAGCTGGTTCCAGCGTTCTATATCCCGCTGATACAATTTTTTAAGAAGGTGGGCCCATTCATAGGCCATCTGGCTCTCCATTACGGGGATGATAGTCCTGAGGTTTTCGGAAAATTCCAGTTTAGTCCTATCAAAAGAATAGCCCCGTCTCCGGGCCTCAGCACAAATTACTGTGAGATATGCCGTAATAGCTTTACGGGGCTCTTTGTACTGCCTGAATCGCCACAGTTGGGGGTGGGCGGTATACCCTTTTGTTTTCCCTCCAGTACTTTTTTGGCCAGGAGGCCCTCCCGCCATACCGCAAGCAACCCTTTAACATCCAAATATTGAGGAGCAAGAGACCACAAACGCATCAATATACCTCCTATAAAACCTGGGAGCACATACTTTTCTATCATTTCTTTCTTTAAAATACCATTTCTTATTTTTTACTATTACTTAGCAGAGTATATTGCAAAAAAGAGCATACATTGCTATTATCTAGAAAAACGACACCAGCAATGGTCTAATATGAATATCATGCGTATTCATGACCAGCTGTTCGTTTTTACGCACGGAGGAGTATTTTTATGAAACACCTCAGATTTGTTCTTCCCCTCGTCGTCGGAGCTTTCGTTTTTGTGGCTTGCCAGGCAAAGCTGCCTCAGGCAGAAGTGGATGCAGCTACCGCAGCTTACGAAGCTGCCAAGGCCGCTCAGGCAGAAGTATACGCTCCTGAATCGTTCAAAGCCGCATCCGATGCTTACACGGCTTTGCAGGACAATCTCAATGCAAAGGAATATGGCAAGACCAAGGCCCTGGCTACGGCTCTTCTGGAAGCTTCCCAGAAAGCCAAGGCTGATGCAGAAGCGGCTATCGAAACTGCTAAGGCTGAAGTAGCTACCCTGGTTAACGATATCAACAATCTTCTTCCTGTGGTCCAGGCTGAACTTGCCCTGGCTGCCAAGGCCGGCAAGAAGGCCAAGGTCGATGTAAAGGCCTATCAGGATGCCCTTACCGCAGGCGCCCAGGTCTTTGCAGATGCCCAGGCTTCTACCAACTATGCCGACGCAAAGGCCAAGCTTCAGGGCCTGAAAGACAGCCTCGTAAAGGCTCAGCAGGAGCTTGAAGCAGCGGGATACAAGAACAACTAATCGTTCTAAATTAAAACAAAGGGGCTGTTTCGGAAGCACTGAAACAGCCCCTTTTTATTTCTAGCCTCTCCTACAAAACTACGCAGAAGAAACCGCAGAGAACTGACGGGCATACAGGGTACGATATACGGCTCCCCGGGCAAGGAGTTCTTCGTGGGTCCCCATCTCCACAATTGAACCCTGATCCAGTACCAGAATAAGATCCGCATGTTGAATCGTAGATAGGCGATGGGCAATGATAAAGGTGGTCCTGTTTTCCATTAGCCGATTCAACGAATCCTGAATCAGCGCCTCCGACTCCGTATCCAGGGCGCTCGTTGCTTCGTCCAGAATAAGGATGGCGGGATCCTTTAAAAAGGCCCGGGCAATGGTAAGCCGTTGCTTTTGCCCTCCGGAAAGCAGCAGCCCCCGCTCGCCAACTTCCGTATCAATTCCCCGGGGAAGTTGCATCACAAAATCATAGGCATTTGCTTCTTGCAATGCCACGAGGAGTTCTTCTTTTTTCGCCGTGGGTCGTCCGTACAAAAGGTTTTCTCGAATGGTTCCGCTAAACAAAATCGGGTCTTGCAAGACCATACCAATATGGCGCCGCAGCGATTGCAAGGTAAAATCCCGGACATCTATCCCGTCAATAGTAATAGCGCCACTGGTAGGATCGTAGAAACGGGGGATAAGGTTGACAATAGTACTCTTCCCCGAACCGCTTCTTCCCACAATGGCGATCCGTTGGCCTGCTTTTACCCTAAAATTGAGGTGCTTTAAAATAAGATATCCCCCATGATAGCCAAAACTTACGTCATGGAAGGCTACTTCTCCTCTAACATGTTCAATGTCTCGAGCCCCTTCCCGCTCTTTTATTTCCGGCTTCATATCCATCAGCTCAAAGATTCGATCGATGGCGGCCATGGAGGTAGAAAACACCGCATTGAGCTCAGAGAAACGCTGCAGGGGAAGATACAGGGGGTTTAAGTACATGGTAATCGCCACCAGTTCCCCCACCGTGAGGGCCCCACTAATCACCCGCAGCCCGCCAACGATGATAACAACCAGGGGCGCTATGTTGGTAAGTACCCCGCTAATCATCATATTCAGGGACTGCAGATGCACACTCTTCATCGTTGTTCCCAGAAGCTCATCAGACAATTCCACGAAGGCCTTTTGTTCCCGTTCTTCGCCGGTAAAGGCCCGAATAATCACGTTCCCCGCCACCCGTTCCTGGACCACTCCGGACATTACCTCTATGCCCTGTTGAACGGCGTGGCTATTCGCTTTTATACGGGTTCCCAAGAACCGAAAAAAGAAGATATACACCGGGAAATTCGCCAGGGCCACCCAGGTCATAAAACCATCAATATTGAATAAGAAATACAGGATCGCGATAATCGCCGCCCCATCAATCCAGATATTGGTGAGGGCATTCCCCACCATATTTTGAGCCTGCGCCACATCCTGAATAAGCCGGGACACCACATTTCCTGACCGCTGACGGTTAAAAAAAGACGCGGACATCCGCAACACATGCTGGTACAAATCACACCGAAGATCAAAGACAGAGCGATTACCGGCCACACCGGCAAAATAATGTCGAACATACGTAAAAGGGGCCCAGACAAAAAGGAAAAGCAAAATGACCGACCCGGTAGCAAAGAGCAGGGCATGAATTTTTTCGGGGGTGCTCAACACCGTGGAAGGGAACACCTCGTCGATAAGATAACGGGTAAGTTGGGGCACCACGAGGGGAAGGGTAAACTTAACAACACCCCCTATCGCAGCAAGAAAAATTGCCCATCCGTATGGCTTTATATAGGCAAGAAAACGTAAAAAATTGGAGTTCTTTTTTTTCATGATTATCACCGTCCCGCCTTTTTCAGGACCTTTTCATTTGGCAGCTTTTATGTATTTCCAGAAATGGGATTTTTCCTCTACCTTTTTTCCCCTGCCTTTGCGCTATCGCCCAAAAAAGAAGCCCTTACCGTATCGATGCCAGCGACCCGCATCCCGTCGATTATTCTCATCTATGGTTTTCATTACATAGCTTGCAAAAGCTTCCTCGTTGCCGGCCTCATTATTCTGGAACGCCAGCACCCGAAAGGGTTCGCTGGCCGAGGAGGCAAGGAGCTTATCCGCCATAATCCGAAAAGCCTCAGCCACGAGGGGCTTAAACATATCTATATCATTGCCCCCCTCTTCACTCGAAGTCCCATCGGCAAGGACAAGGGCCAGGGTCCCCCGCTCGCGGGCAGAAAAATACCGGGTAAGTTCCCGCCCAAGGTAGAACCAGCTTTTCAGGTACCCATCTATATGGTGATCAATATCAGCAACCCGTACTTCCTTTAAGCCCCTTCGGATGCCCCAGGGGGCACACACTACCAGGGCCTCATCGATTTCGCCAAGGATATTTCGGGCCGAAAGGAGCACCGCCTGGGCAGACACAGAGCTTGCCCCTTTCCAGGGAACTGAGACGATCTTATCAACTTTGTTTGCTCCAGTAGCTGATCTTTCCCCGACGGAAAGGTCTCTATCCTTTTCCTCTTCATCCTGAGAAGAAAGGAAAGCGGTTACCACTGGTTCCACCCGCTTAGCCGCTTCCCGGGCAAGGGCCTCTGCCACAGCCCCTTCACTTCCTGCAATCAGTATGCCCCGTGTCATAATAATTTAGTGTATACAAGATGAACAAAGAGAGCAACAGGCCTTTTGGTTTCGTCACGCTGCGGTTAAATTTTTACCCCCTTCAGGGAAGATCATAGGGGGCGCCTCCTCTTGACCGGGTTTTTCGCTTGTAATCGAGACATCCCCAATTCCCCAAAGGGTATCGACGATTGCCGGCCTTCGTGATAGGTTTATAACTATGCGTATTGCCCTTGCTCAAATTGATACGACCATCGCAGATTTTGGGGGAACCTGCGAAAAGGTTATTCATTTTACGAAGGAAGCGAAAACCAAAGGGGCCCAGATGATTCTGTTCCCCGAATTGGCCCTCGGCGGCTATCCTCCCATGGATCTTCTGGACCAGGAATCTTTTGCAGATTTTTCTGAGAAAGCCCTTCGAAGGCTTCAACAGGAGGTGCCCCCGGATATTGCCGTGGCGATTGGCTATGTGGCCCGGAACCGCCATACCCAGGGGAAAGCCCTGGTGAACGCCTATGGGGTTATTCTGAATGGAGCCCTTGTTTTTGAACAGGAAAAAACACTCCTTCCCACCTACGATGTGTTTGATGAAGCCCGTTATTTCGAAAGCGCCCGGAAACGGGCGGTCTTTTCGTACCAGGGGCTACGCATCGGTTTTGCCATCTGCGAAGACATGTGGCGGGAATCGGACAACCCTTCGATCCACTACGAAATTGATCCTATCCGGGAGTTACTCGACCAGGGAGCCCAGATCCTCTGCGTTCCCTCTGCTTCGCCTTACTATGCCTACAAGATGGAGCAACGGGTAACCCTGACTGAAAAGATCTGCCGGCGGGGAAATGTACCGCTTATTTACCTGAATCTGGTAGGGGCCAATGACTCCATCATTTTCGATGGACGCTCTTTTGTGGCAGAACCCCACCCTAACGGGAAGGTTTCCCTTTCATTGGTAGGGCCCGCCTTTGAAGAGGCCCTCCTCTACTGGGACTGGGATGTTGAAAAAAAAGGACATCTTTCCCCAGGGAGCACCGCGCATACCGATAGGCCTCTCTCGCCTCCCCGGGAGATGCTTTCGACCGCGCAGTCCTCTCTGGGGCTTTCTGAATCATCTCCCCATCAAGAACTGAAGCAGCGAGAAGACAGCGAACTTGACCTTATCGAAAAAGCCCTGGTTACCGGTATTCGGGGATACATGAAAAAGTGCGGCTTTTCCCGGGCCCACCTGGGACTTTCGGGGGGCATCGATTCGGCCCTGGTGGCATACCTGGCGGTAGAGGCTATCGGAAAAGAAAACGTGGTCGCCTTTGGTCTTCCTTCCCGCTTTTCTTCCCGGGGTTCCCGGGACGATGCCCAGGAACTTGCAAAAAACCTGGGTATCCGTTTCGAAATGCTTTCGATAGAACCGGCCTTTACGGCCTATCTCCAAACCCTTGAGCCGGTGTTCGAAGGACGCCCCTTTGATCTAGCGGAAGAAAACCTTCAGGCCCGTATTCGGGGAACCCTGCTCATGGCCTACTCAAACAAATTTAACTCCATGCTCCTTACCACCGGCAATAAAAGCGAACTCGCCATGGGGTATTGCACCCTGTACGGCGATATGGCCGGGGCCCTGGCTCCCATCGGGGATCTCTTAAAAATAGAGGTATATGCCCTCTGTCGACGTATCAATGCCCGCTGCGAACAGGGGGGACACAAGCCGGTATTCCCCGAAGCCATTTTAACCAAGGCGCCTTCCGCGGAGCTCCGCCCGAATCAGGTGGATCAGGACAGCCTTCCCCCCTACGAAATTCTCGATGAGATCCTTAAACTCTACGTGCTTGAAAACCTTTCTAAAGTAGAGATCGTACAACGGGGATGGGACGAAGCCCTGGTAAGTCGGGTTATCACCGCGGTGGCCCGGGCAGAATACAAACGGCGTCAGGCCCCGCCGGTACTGAAAGTATCGCGCCGGGCCTTCGGGATGGGGCGGCGTATGCCCATCGCCCGGGTCATTTACGAAGGATAATGGCAAAAGGGCAACGAAAAGGGAAAAGACCTTTTTCACCTGGGCTTTACCCCCGGTTACAAAAGAGCTTTTCCCTGTTGGCGAGGCTTATCACGCGTAATAAAGGGGTAATTACATGAAGAAAAAAGGGGGGAATGTTTGGCAAGGGTTGGGGTTACCAGCGGTGCAGCAAGAAACCCGACTTCCCTGTATGTGGGGGGTCCTTGTTTTTTGCCTCTGGAGTGCCCTGCTGGCCTGTCGTTTGGCGGGACCATCGAAAACAGGAGAACCCCTTCTTAAGACTGAGGGGATGCCCCTTGCGGAGTCCCCCCTTGATTTTCGCCTTCCTTTACCCCAGGAAGTCCGCATTGGAGCGGTAGGAGACATCATGCTGGACCGCCTTATCGGAACCGTCATAAGCCGGGATGGGTGGGCTTCCCCCTTCATGGGCATTAAACCCCTCTTTGAACAGGTTGATATCGGCTTCGCCAACCTGGAAAGTCCCGCATCATTCCTTGGTAAACCCTATCCTGGTAAGGATCCAGAGATTACCTTTCGGGCCAATCCAGGGGCCCTCCTGGGACTTAAGTACGCCGGCATCGATGTGGTCTCCCTGGCCAATAACCATGCTAATGACCATGGGAAGGAGGCCCTCCTGGAGACGATCCAGGCCTTACAGGTGCTGGGCATTGCGGTGTGCGGAGCAGGGGAAAACTACCAACGGGCCCATCAACCGGCCATACTCCGGTGCGGCCCCTACCGGATAGCCTTCTTAGCCTACGCAGAACCCGTCTGGTCGGTCACAAAAGCGGGCGAAACGGCGGGGGTCGCCACTATCCAGAAAGAGGAAATTCTTGCAGATATTGAAGCCGCAAAACAAGAGGCGGATCTCATCCTGGTTTCTCTCCATTGGGGTATAGAACATCAACATTTTCCCCTCGAAAAGGATCGGGCCATTGCCCACGCCCTTATCGATACAGGGGCCCACGGGATTCTGGGGCATCACCCCCATGTACTGCAGGGGATAGAAATTTACAGGGGCTACCCCATCCTGTATTCCCTGGGGAATTGTATCTTTGATATGCGGGCCGACGCCACCTATGAAACGGTCTTTGCGACCCTGAACTTCGATATACAAAAACAGGGGAGTGTGGATAAAACCATCGGCGCAGAAAAGGACCAAAGGACCGACGAAAGAGAGCCATCCGGGAAGACATCCTCCGAGAAAGGCCAGCCTACCCAAAAACCTGGGAGGAGCCATGTCTCTCTGCGTTCCCTTACCCTTATTCCCCTGGTGATTGAAAAACCCTTCTATCGGCCAGGACTTGCGGGGGGAGAACAGCAGAAAAAAATTCAAGAGGTCCTGCAAAAAGCTTCCGCCCCTCTGGGGACCACCCTACGCCTTACCCCGGAAGGCTATCTCTATACTGAATACCGTCCGTAATCATTCAGGCCTTTTACGCCCCAGGATTTCACTCAGTTCCTCGATATTGTAGGGCTTAGGAATTATGCCATCAAACCCAAGATTCTTATAATCCGCCAGGACATCCTCCTCTGAATATCCCGACGAAATAAAAAGGGGAAGGTTCGGGTCAAGGGTTCGCAGAATGCGGGCCGTTTCTTTCCCGCCCATACCAGTAGGAACCACCAAATCCAGAATAGCGGCTACGAATACCCAGCCTTCTTCCCGGGATTTTCGCAAAACCTCTACCGCCTCTTCTCCACGGCTGGTGAGTACCGGCATATACCCCAACCGCTGGAGCATGTCCCCCAGGACCGAACGGACACCGTATTCATCATCCATAACAAGTACATGCCCTCTACCACTTTTTATTCCCGGTTTTTCCGTTTCCTGGGGAGCTTCGGAGGCCTCAGGAAGATAGAGGGAAAAAACACTTCCCTCCCCTACCTTTGATTGGACCCCTACGGCTCCCCCATGATGTTTGATTACCGAATACACAATGGCAAGTCCCAACCCGGATCCCCCCTTTTTACTTGAAAAGAAGGGTTCAAAGATCCGTTCTAGATGTTCTGGGGAAATGCCAAAGCCAGTATCGGCAAATTCTATCTTTACATATGTACCGGGAACGAGGGCAGGGATAACCGAGAGTTTTTTCGCTTCCTTTTCATCTACGATTGCCTGACGAACCTGAATGGTGAGGGTCCCTCCATTAGGCATGGCCTGAATAGCATTTAAAATAAGATTATTAAAACACTGAACCAGTTGTCCCGCATCCGCCCGGGCAACAAAGGAACTTTTTTCCAATCGCAAGGAAATGGTTACCGGGCTACCCGCCGCAGAAAGCCGGATGGATTCTCGCAAAAGGGGAACCACATCTACCGGTGCGATGACCGGATCCCCTCCCTTTGCAAAGGTTAATAATTGATACGATAGGTCCCTTGCCCGGAAACAGGCACTTTCGGCCCTGAGGACCTTATCGTATAAGGGAGAATCCTCAGGGATGCTCAACTTTAATAAACTGATATTCCCGAGAATCGCCGTAAGGATATTATTAAAATCGTGGGCGATGCCCCCCGCCAGGATACCTATCGATTCAAGTCGCTGGGTCTTTACCAGTTCTTCCTGAAGCCTGTCCAGATCGGTCACATCCAAAAGAATAAAAAAGCCTCCCTGTCGATTCTTATATACAAAGGGAGACGCAGAAATTACACAGTGTTTTTTCCTTCCATCCGCCATTAGCAAGTCCACATCCTGAAGGCGAACAATTTGATTTTGCACAAGCCCTGCAATCAGGGCCTCCATAGTTTTCCAGTCAAGGGGAAGTTTTAAATAGGGTACATAGCTCCCTATCAGTTGATCCTGGGGAACTCCAAAAAGCTCTGCCATGGCCTGATTGGCATCGAGGATCGTTTTTTCTTTTATGTCCACAATCATCATACCCACAGGGCTTGCATGGAGGGCCTGGGAAATACTGGTTTCAAGGGAGGAAAGACTTTTAGCCACCATAAGCCGCCGGTCTATTTCCAGGGCGAGATCCTTTTCTGCGCTGATGTCATGGGCACTGATAAGATAACCTGCCAATACATGATCCCGGGATTCAATAGAGCGGACCGAAATAGTTGCGGGAGCCACCCGCTTTTTCCCAAAAACAAAGAGCCCTTCAAAAGGACCTTTTTGTTCAAACAGATGTGCTTCAAGCCATTCCCGGCTTTTTTCTGCCCCCGGTATAAGGAGCGACAGGGGATGTTTTTGCTCCTCCTCTCCCTCTGAAGCTTCTGGAAAGATATCCCGAATATTGGTTTCTACTATCATGCCATCTCGATCGGTAATAACAACCGCATCATACATGGTGGCAATCACGTGACGGGCCACACCCGCTTCTGCGAAAGAAAGGAGGTCGTAGCGAAATTGGGCAAGGGCAAAACCTGATACCAAAAACGTAAGAAACATAGGAAGCATGGGGGGAAGACTTTCAATCCCCCAGAAACGGATTACAAAACCAAGAATGTAGGTTCCCACAAAAGTGGGAATGAAAAACCACAACAATATAAAAGAGCACTTACGGGTAATCACATCCGAGGAACGAAGACCTTTTACCGTAAGAATCAGAATACTGATAAGGCCTGACAAAGAATAGTTCGCCACATTAAACCAGTGCCAAAAGGAACTATGGTTATATTTGGCGTGCCACCCGAGGGGTACCTTTACTGGCTCAAGCAGTACCGCCTGGGGATTAAAAAGCTGGACTATCGAAATCAAAACCCCGGGCACCACAAGAAGCCAGTATCGTTTTCGCAAGCGAGATCCTGCCATCAGCAGACTAAAGAGGACAAACATACCCGGCGTCAGGTACCAGGTAAAGGAAAAACTTAAAAACCATAACCGCGCTTCTTCTTGCGTGGGAGAAGAAAGGAAAAAAGCATTCGCCAGGGTCCCCAGCGCAAAAAAGGCGCAGAGCCAGATAAACAGGGCATGACTTGGAGGTAATCGGTAACGGGCAAGGCGGGGACGGCGAAAATAGGTGTAGCCCCCCAGCACAATATATAAAGAGGCAGAAAGTATGTTCAGTATAAAAATAAACCTCATAGCTCTTCCCTTATTGTATACTCATTGACGGATATGTTTCCATCCGGTATCTTCAATATTTATGAAAGTATGGATAAAACTTTTAATTGGAACCATTCTGGGAATTCTCCTTGGTCTTGTACTTCCCCAAAATAATCAAAACCTTATGGGTTTTATCACCTGGCTGGAACAAGTGGTCCTTCAAATTGGCCGCTATAGTCTGGCACCTACCTTGTTTTTTTCTCTTATGATAGCCATCTACGAAGTCCGCCAGGATAAACATCTATGGCCCATCATAGGACGAACATTCATTGTTATCATCATCAGCAGTTTGATTATCCTTATCACCGGTATTTTAGTACCCCTCCTGTTTCCTCCCGCCCGAATTCCCATCCTGGCGGAGGGACAAAAAGAAAGTATTCCCTTCGATGTGGGACAGGCGATTCTGGATATTTTTCCCACCAACATGTTTACGGCCCTTTTCCCCCGGGGAGACTACCTGCTCCCCTTGTGGGTATTTGCCTTTTTCGTAGGCGCCGGTTTTTCCTACGACCGCAATTACACAAAACCGGTGATCGCCCTGGCCGACTCTTTATCCCGGATATTCTACTATATATCCACATTCTTTTCGGAAATTTTAGGCATTCTGATAATCACCATTGCCGCCTACTGGGCCATCCAGTTTAAAGAAGCCCTGCAGGCAGGGGTATACCGGGATCTGATTCTTATCTTAGCAATATACGCCACAGCGCTTTGTTTTATCATTTTGCCTCTTTTTCTTTATATCTTCGGACCAAAAACGAATCCCTGGAAGCAGGTATATGGATTAGTGGGTTCTGCCATTAGCGCCTTTATCAGTGGGGATCTTTACTTTAGCATGCCCATACTCATCCGCCAGGCAAAAGAAAACCATGGAATTCGACGACGGGTCAATACTATAACTTTACCTCTCTTTACCACCTTTGCCCGGGCGGGGAGCGCCATGGTAGCCGCCATATCCCTTATCGTGATTATTAAGTCCTATTCAAGCCTGGGAATTAGTGGTTCCGAAATTGTAAGTATCTTCTTATTAAGTTTAGGGCTTTCGTTCCTCCTTGCCCGTCATCCCGGAGAGGGGGCCTACATAGGACTGGCAGTTATTTGTTCCTGGTACGGGAAAGGATTTGAGGGGGGCTATCTTATTTTAAAGCCCATCGCCTTTTACCTGATTGGCATTGGTACCTTAATTGACGTCGTGGTGGCATCCCTGGGAACCTTTGTGGTGGGCAAACTCATGAACATGCAGGAAGAACGGGAAGCCCGACACTTCATATAGTGCTTTAGTACGTACCCACGGCGCCCTGGGGAAATGCAAACAACCTCAGGCGCTGTGCACCTTGCGGACTCCCTGATTCTCCTTGAAGAGGGGTAGCAGTTCCTTCCCCGTAAGACTTACAAAAAGGCCTTTTAATTTTTGTAGAAGGTGGGCCTGGGAATTTTTAAAACAAAAACGGGGCAGAATGATTCGGGGGACCCGGTACTGGCGTACAAACTGAAAAAACCGGGGCAGGGTTGCCGCAAGACCGGCGGTGGTACATCCCATGCCGCGACCAGAGGCTTCCAGCATCCTGGCATTGAGCATCTGTTCATACTGGCCATCCTGGGCTACCGCAAGAATGGGCTTACCCAGTACCAGAGCTTCCGATATGGTCTGGTGTCCTGCGGTAGAAATCACCGCGGTACAGTGGGTAAGGGCATAATCAAAATCCTTCCCTTTTTCGGGGAAAAGTTGATATCGACCTGGTAGATGCCGCTCCAGGAGAGGAAGAATCCGTTTGCGGGCATCCTCTTTTAAATTCACCGCAAAGAACCCTTCATCTTTTACTGTATAGCGATGGAGGGATGGTCGTAACACCGGCCCCACATCACCATAGTAAAAGGAAACCAGGACCCGTTTATCCCAGGGCCCTTCCATAAGGCGGGCCACCAGCGAGGCAAGCCAGCTTCGGGGATCCCAGGTGATAAAACGATGCACAATACCGGGGTGATTCATCTGGACAATGGGAATACCCGCAAGCCGGGCCGCCCAGGGAAGGTAGGGTTCGAAGTCAGAGAGCACCACATCGATATGAAGCTCCATAAGCTTTTTCGCTAAGCGCCGGACGGCAGGTATAAAATGAAGCCCCCGCCGGATCCCCTCAAGAACCGTTGGAAGATAGCGAATTCTATTGTTCTGTTTTACAAATTCAAAACACGGAATAGAAAAAAGTTTAGCCTCAGGAAGTCGATACTTTACAAAATCCTGGACTGGCTCCGGAACGAACAGAAAAACCTGGCAATCCTTTTGTAAATCCTCATACAGGGCAACCATTCGGGCCGCATGTCCAAAACCTTCTCCTGCACAGGAATAGGCTACACGCACAAAAACCTCCCTAGACCCGTTGTCCTCTTCGTGGGAATTTTCGGTCATCCGTATGAACCCATACGAAATACCAGGTTGTCCCATCGAAGGAAGCTCCCCTGAGTGGATTCACCGGGGAAGACGACAGGCCCTTTTAGGAAAGTTTCTCTTTTTCTTGTAGAATAACGGTTAAGAATTTGTAAGAAACTGATGAATAAATAAGAGGAAACCGATACATAAAGAAGGGCTACCTCACTTTTAACATCATTTTAATAGAGCAAATTAATAGAGCAAAGGGAGGGCGCCCTCTTTTTATGGGATGCATTGCTCCTCATGCTTCGGAGCCGATATCCCGTCGGTAGCCCATCCCCTTAAAAGAAACAGCCTTTATAGCCCCGTAGGCCTTTTTCTGGGCTTCCTCAAGAGAGGAAGCCCAGGCAGAGACCGCAAGAACCCGGCCGCCACTGGTTACTAAGGCACGGGATCGTTCTGTAGAATTCTCGCCCCTCTCCTGTTGCCGGGCCCCCGCGATAAACAAACGGGCTCCCACCGCTTCTAGGGAGGACCAATCAATATGAATGGGATCCCCCTTTCGGTATGAACCTGGATATCCTTCGGCAACTGCCACGGGAGCACAGACGTAGCCCTTTTTCCAGCGTAGTTCAAAAGAAGCAAGGCTCCCCTGCTCAATCGCCGTACAAAGGGAGGCAAAATCGCTGTCCATGAGGGGCAGTACCGCCTGGGTTTCGGGGTCCCCCAGGCGGACGTTGTATTCCAGAAGGTAACAGGTATCCTGGTACACCATCAGGCCAAAAAAGATGAAACCCCGATAATCAAAATCCTCCGCCACCATACCCCGAAGGGTGGGTTGTAAGATATGCTCCAGAAAATCCTTCTCTGCGGCAGAAGAAAAATCATCTACCGGCGCAATGGCTCCCATACCGCCGGTGTTGGGGCCCTGGGCGCCCTCATAGCGTCGTTTATGATCCCGGGCGCTTTTAAAGGGGAGTATCACCGGTGAAGCGGCCGCCCCTTTTTGGACACTGACCGCCGCCAGCACCGAAACTTCCTTTCCGGGAAGGAACTCTTCTATCACCAGGGTCTTCCCTGCGGCGCCCAGGGCCCCCTGGCGCATAAAGCTTTCTATCGTAGTCTTTGCTTCTTCCATGCTTTGTGCGATAACCACCCCCTTCCCCGCAGCCAGACCATCGGCCTTAATGACCAGGGGCCGGGATGGGGAAGCAGAAAAATGGGCGCGGGCAATTTCCTGGGCCTCATCATAGACCGTGGTGGTCCAGCTTTTGGCGGTCCGAACGCCATAGCGATTCATAAATTCCTTCGCAAAGGCCTTGCTGGCTTCAAGTTGGGCCGCCCTCTGGGTGGGCCCCACAATGGCCAGGCTCTGACTGCGAAAATAATCCACAATGCCAGCGGCAAGGGGCGCTTCCGGCCCGACCACGGTAAGGTCGATGGCGTGGGCGCTCGCCCACCGGGCCAGTGGGGAAAAAGAAGCGGGATCGTCGGGGCTCCCCGTATTCAAACTCACATTCTGGCACTTTTCTTCCTGGGCAGTCCCCCCATTGCCAGGATATACAAACACCTGTTCTACCCGATCCGACTGGGCAAGTTTCCAGGCGATAGCATGTTCACGGCCACCAGAACCAATCACCAGCACCTTCATTACCGTTTCTCCCTTTTTCACAAACTTGCCCTAGTATGCCATATGGGGGAAAAAATTCAAAGTACGGGCAACCCTTCTGCCCCAAAAAGATGATTTTAAAATTTAAAATAGTGAAAATTTTTATTTTCTGTGTTGACGGCTCCGCTAGCCGGTTTTAGAATACTCCCAAAAAGGGAGGTAAAATGCGCTTTAGTTGCAAAATATTTCTACCTCCGGGGACCATTATCCCCACCGATTCCCGGCGTCATCTCCTTTCTCTTATCAAAGAAACCTTTCAACAGAGCGGAGAGGATGGGCAGGACTTCTACAGTCGCCAATATAGCGGCAATCATCAGAAGCCCTTTACCTTTTCCGCCTATTTTCCATTAAAGGGCGATGGGACTAGGAAACTGCTGGCGGGAGATTTTTTCACCCTTTTCTTCTCTACCAATGATTATGAATTCCTGATGCGGGTTTATAATGGTTTGATGAAAATAAAAAAGGACAATTTTACTCTTTTTGGGACCCAAATAATTGATATAAAGAATTTATTTCTGTTCCCAGAAAAAAATTTTATCACCAATGAAGTTGTATTTAAGACGTTGTCGCCCTTTCTGGTAAGAAACACAGAAAATGGAGACAAATATCTTTATCCTGTGGGAGAAAGAATTCAGACAAAGGATCCAGCGAAGGATATACAGCGTTGGCCATACTGGGAAGCATCGCAGAATTTTGTTGATACCCTCCGAACCTCCCTTACCTCTCTTGTTAAGAATGAATTCCCTGATTACAAAGGGGACATAGGGGTTGAACTAATTGACCCCGTTGTTGTTCCCATTCTGCATGGCTCAGGCAACAAGGAACATGAATTCAAAATGACATTCCCGGGCATCAAGGGCCAGATAAAAATTAAGGCTTGCCCCGATATTTTAAAACTTTTTTATGACATCGGCATCGGTGCCCGCCGCAGCGAAGGCTTCGGCATGCTGGAGGTGGTGGGATGAGTGATGAGAAATTAACATTTACTCTTACTGGCAATTTTCAATATGATTTGGGGATTCTTGGTTTAAAAAAGGTATTGGATTTTTTTGGGTTTGGGTATGAGAGTGATGGGAAGTTTTATATATCTATCCAGAGAACAAAAGAGCAATTATTAAAAGATATGATAGCTAAACTTACCATTGATAATGGTGTGAATTATTTTAAAGATAAGGTTATTGAAGATTTAAAGAAAATTAAGAAAAATAATGCTAATATTTATGGAATCTCGATTGATTCTTTGATAAAATCTATAAATACAAACTTTACTCAAGAAAATAATTTAATAGATGTGTACAAGCAAAATGGATTGAATTGTTTAATATCTAAAATTGAAGAGATAATTTATAATAACATCAATGTTAGTTTGAAAAAAGAGGAGATTAAAAAATATCTTACAGATATAATCTGGCAAAAGAGTGTTAACTTGCTTAACAATATACTTCACAATTTTCAAGGTGATATGAATACCAAAGGTTCAGATGTCCTGGAAAAAGCAAAAAACAAATTAACCTCTGAAATAATTGGTGAAGCAAAATGTTCATTCTGTGATAAAAAGGGCAGTAAAAGGCTTACAAGAGATGTTTTCTTCTTTGCTCCAGCTCAATACAATGCTTTTTGGTTTAATGAACCCAGTTTGTTTATTTGCCCTGCTTGCCTTATTTCTAATCTTGCTATAACACAATCTTTTACTTTTCTAGGAAACAAGCAAGATGCAATAGTATTGTACATACCTAATTTGAGTGATATGGAAACACTTAATTCAAACCTAAATAATGCATTTTCAAATTCAAATAGTTTTGTTTTCGGAAAGATATTAAAACCAATAATTGAATATGAAAAGTTGAAATTAAATCAAGAAGCAACAGTTAGAGAGCTTCAAATATTTGGTTTTAAACTTGATTCTAAGAATCCGTTAATGGAGATGTTTATTTTAACAGAAACATCGATAAGAAATATTATAAAAATTGAAGAAAAATTAAATGAATTTTTTACTAAGGATAATGTTAGCAGATTAATTGCGTATGTTAGGGAGAAGAATAAATATGTTCCATTAGATTTATCTAAAGAACTTCTAGAATATGTTGCCAACAATCAAAAAATTTTTTATTTGGTTCAAAGATATGCAAGATATTGCATAATGTCAGGAACCTTTAGACAAAACCGAATTAAGAATCCACCAGTAATTAATTTTTCTTCTTGGTTGTTTTTGAAGTTTATAGAAATACATTATATATTGGAGGATAAAGATATGAGCGAATTTAGAGAGTTTAAAGATTTAGGCCAGAGAATTAGACAAAGAATTTTTATGATACTTACAAACAATAGGACTAAACCAATTAATTGGAATACTTTTGATAATAAAATCATTTCGATTTCTAGTTCTCTTCTTAACGCATCAAAAGGATCTTTGCAGCAATTTCAGGAGTTATTGAGTAGAATTATTATTAGTTATGGATTAAATGTTAATATTGATACAATTAATATGATAACTAAGGAAAATTATCCTGAAATTGCAACAACAATTGCTCTCTCAGTTTTAGTGGCACAATCTGGAGAAAATAGAGAACAAATAGGTACTGCTGAAAATAATAATACACGAGTAGAACAAATATAATTTATAGGAGGACTATTATGAAATTAACAGGTGTTTTTTTAATTGAGACAGGAGTTGTTAATAGAGGAGATGGTGTTGGTAATATTGCTACCGTAAAAAAGATTACAACTCCTGAGGGAATTAAGGTATATTTCTCCCCTCAATCTTATAAAAGAGCTTTATGGAAAAGTTTGCAAGAAAATCATAGCTGGAGTAGGCCTTTGGTTACAAGAGAGGGAGGAGTTGTTCAGAGGACAGGAACAATAATTGATAGTGAGGAATTTGATTTTGCAGGAACAATGGTTGCTGAGCCAAAATATCAGAGAAATTCAGTTCTTTATGTTGATCAAGGTATTTCTATTAATAATTTTGCTGGTGATATGGAATTTATGACAAATATGGGAATTGCTTCAATGTATGGAGAGAATGAGGCAAATATTATAAATAGAGAAAATTTTTATGGAATATATCTTTTGCCATTTGGAATAGAAATTGATAGAATTGGAATTCAAGAAATAGATAATGTGCCAAATATTTCTGAGAATGAGAGTAATGGAAATAAAATACAAAGAATATACGAAACATTAAGGATTAATAATCTAAATCAAGATGATATCAGAACATACTCTAATCTAATCGAATCTATCCATATTCATAATGAAAGGGTAATTATTAGACTTAATAATAATGAGAGAAGAAGAAGATTGCAACAACTTTTACAAGGAATGGGTGAACTTGGAAGACAAATCGAAGGTAGTGAGAGAAATCTAACACCATTTTTCGCTGTATTTTCTCTGGATTATGCTACCCCTAAATACTTGTTGTTTATTAAAGATAAATTAAGAAAAAAAGAAAATATAACAGAAGCAGATCTACAAGAATATGCTAGACAGGATGGGAAAAAAGTAATTGTGGCTACTCATGAAAATTACATGGATAAAATAAATGAAATAATAAATACAATATTTCCACAAAATAATTAAGAGAGGTATATCTTGCTAAGATTAACCGTCTATCAGGAAGTGGCTCATTTTAGAATACCGACTATAGGAAACCCATATATGACTTATTTGCTTCCACCACCTTCGACAATATATGGATTTCTTAGAAGAATTACTAATTATAAAAGCATAAATTACCAAAACACTCAATTATCTATTCAAGGTAAATATGAGGGTTTTTCTATTGAAAAAGAGAGATTAATTCTTGAAACAAAAAAAGAAATGAAAACAAATATTATTCCAATTCAAAAATTATATAATTCTAAATGGATAATACATATTAAATCATCAGATAAAATCGAGGATGATATTCTAACTGCTTTTGAAAAACCAAATTGTGTATTAAGGCTTGGTAGGACTGAAGACTTGATTATTGACTATAAAATAGAAAAAATAGAGATTAAAGAAGTGGGTTTGGAAAACTTAGATTTTGAATATTTGAATTATTCAATTTATAGAAAATGGGATAAAGGAAAGTATTTTAAAGGTCAACTTTTTAGCATGTTTCTTGATAGTGAGGTCGATGAAAGTTTAAGAATAATTGGTTATAAACCTATTCAATTGATTTACTCTTCTATTTGGAATGCTAGGGATGATATAAAAATTTGGGATGGGCTGTATTTAATATCATGGCTAACATAGATTTCGATAATATAAAAAGTTGTATTGTTGATAAGTTTAAACTTTCTGAAGCAAAGGCCAAATCTAATGGTACTACTATAGCCCAACATATTGAGGACTTGCTTCGAGAATTAGGTAATTTTACAAGAAGGATTAGCTTAATTAATGATGAAGAAATTTTAATATTAAAATTAGCTATACTTTTCCATGATATTGGAAAAATAAACAAACTTTTTCAGAGAAAATTAAGTGATAAAAAAACTGATGATTTAATACCCCACAATTGCCTTTCATCATTGTTTCTAAAAACAATAGTCGATAAACTAGGAAATAACAATTGGCTTTCACTATTAACTTACATTATTTTTAATCATCATACAAGAGGAAATAATTACTTTGTCAATGAAAGATATGGGATTCCACAATTAATAAATTCTATTAAAACTAGTCAAAAAGAATTTTTTATTAGTTTTACATTTAAAGATGAAACATTTGATGAATATGGTAGATGGATCATTGAAGCAATTAAAAATAAAAAACAAAAGCATTATATTATCCTTTCCGGCCTCCTCATCCGTCTTGACCACGCAGCTTCAGGTGAGCTTGAAGTAGAAGAAGAACCTATCAAAGATGATAAAAAAGAACTTTTATTTTCATATTTTGAAAAAAATGGGAAACAAAGACAATTAAGGTCATTCCAACAGACTTTTGGTATAGATAAAAGGGCCGATTACCAATGTATAGTTGCGGATACTGGTCTTGGTAAAACGGGACTTTCTATACTGTGGAGTCAAAGAAAAAAATTTTATATTCTTCCCAATCGTGCAAGTGTTAATGCTATGTATAATACTCTTAAAGAAATTTATGGTGAAGAAAAGGTAGGTTTATTACACTCAACGGCTTTATTTAATTTATTGAATGATTATGAAGATGATATTTCTGTATTAAGACAATATGACCAGACAAGAGTTCTTTCAAAGCCAGTTACTGTTTGTACTGCTGATCAACTTTTTACTGCTGCTTTTAATATGCCTGGCTATGAAAAAATATACGCCACATTATCATATTCTGATGTGGTCATAGATGAAATACAGGGGTTCCAACCTCAGCAGATTATACCTATTTTAAAGCAAATAAAAGAAACAAAAGACTTAGGGGCAAGATATCTTATTATTACTGCAACTTTGCCAGATATTGTGGCAAAAAAACTTTACGAATATGGATTTAGTGTCATAGAAAATGACAATATCACAATTGATAGTACTAAGAGGCACAAAATAAAAATTGATAATAAAAAGATTGAAGATTTAGTGGATGAAATGATAAATAAATGTCAAAATAATAATAAAAAAGTCCTGGTGGTTACTAATACAGTGAAAAAAGCTCAGGAAGTTTACAAAACTATAAAGGACAAGCTAAAATATAAGAATAATATATCTTTAAATATACTTCACAGTAGATTTATCTGGAAAGATAGACAAGAAAAAGAGAAATCTATTCTCGAAGAATGTAAACAGAACGAAAATGGAAATTATATAAATCAAAATGGTTGCGTCTGGGTTTGTACTCAGCTTGTAGAAGCTTCACTTGATATAGATTTTGATTATCTTTATACAGAAGCATCAACTGCTGATTCACTCATTCAAAGAATGGGTAGAGTCTGGAGACATAGAAATTTTGACTATAATGGAGATGAAAATATAATTATAGCCACTGATGTCCAATATAGAGTATATGAAGAAATTTTAGTAAAAAAATCAATTGAAATGATAGAAAATGAATTACAAGATTGCTTCCTTTTTTCTCAGCCAAAAAGAAAAATAGTTAAAGAGTTGTATTCAGAAAACAATCTAAACCAATGGGGTTCTAAATATCTTGAAGAATGGAGAAAGTATGAAAATATGATTAATTCGGGATGGAACTTTATCCTTGAAGAAAATGCTCAAAAAGCTTTTAGAGATGTTATGAGTATAGATCTTATACCAGAAAAATATAAACAGAAAATAGAAAATAAACTACAAGAATTAAATAATTTATCTAATGAGAATGATAAAGAAAAGAAACGTCTAGAAAGAGCAAAAATCTTAAAAGAAATACAAAAATATAAAGTGCCAGTACCAATTTATTTAATTAATCCAAAAGTTGCTCAAAAGCTTATTAATTCAAATCAACCAATAGAATGGTTGAGTAAAAATTACGAAATAGGGATTTTGAATGGAGGCTACGAATACGACGAAAATCTTGGCCTTACTGGCAGGGTTATAGAAACCGAAGAATACGGCAACATCCTATGACCACTCCCATCATTACCGGAACTCAAATAGCCTATTACACGCTCTGTCATCGAAAGCTCTGGCTTTTTAGCAAGAATATTTCTATGGAGCATACAAGTGATCTTGTGAAAATAGGTAAAATTATTCATGAGAATTCCTATTCAAGAAAGAAAAAGGAAATTAATCTTGAAGGCATAAAAATCGATATGCTTGAAGCAAAAAAAGGAATAATTCACGAAGTGAAAAAATCAAAAAGTCTTGATGAAGCTCATATATGGCAACTCAAATATTATCTATATTATCTTAGTAAATTAGGGATTGAAATAGAAGGCATAATTGATTATCCAAAAATAAGAAGGAGAGAAAAGATTTCCCTAAACAAAGAAGATATTTTAGAGATAAACAACATTCTAAAGGGAATAGAGGATATAATAACAGCAGAGACTATACCACTCCCAATCAACAAACCCTACTGCAAAAAGTGTAGCTACTATGAGTTTTGTTACTGTTGAGGTTCTATGAAAGACTATTACATCTTTAAAAGCGGCCGGATAAGCCGCAAGGACAATTCAATTTTTCTTGAGACAAAAGAAGGGGATATTCCCATACCGATAAACGATATTGATAGCTTATACCTTTTTGGAGAAATAGACCTAAACACAAAGGCAATAAATTTCTTTGCTCAACAGGGAATAGTATTGCACTTTTTTAACTATTATGGATGGTGGACCGGCAGCTTTTATCCGAGAGAAGAATTGCTATCAGGCGAAGTTATCGTTCATCAAGTTGAACATTACCTTGAGCCCAGGAAAAGATTAAATCTTGCAAAAGAATTTGTACAGGGAGCAATTCATGGATTCATCTATAATCTAAAAAGGTATCCTCAGATCGGAGAGGATATTTTTGCTCAACTGAACAATTACAGCGAAAACATAAATAATCAACCAGATATTTCTTCTTTAATGGGCCTGGAAGGTAATGCAAGAGATTGCTATTATGGCGTCTTCCCCAAGATTATTAAGCAGGAAATCGAATTTGAAAAACGAGTTAAGCATCCACCTGATAATATGATGAATGCCCTTATTTCTTTCGTTAACAGCCTTGTTTACACGGCTGTCATAAAAGAAATTTATCGAACCCAGTTAAATCCAACTATAAGTTATCTTCATGAACCTTCGTATCGAAGATTTTCCCTTGCCCTTGATGTAGCAGAGATATTCAAACCTATTTATGGCGATAGGATCATATTTGATTTACTGAATAATCATCAAATTACAGAAAAGAATTTTGATAAGGAACTCAATTATTGTTACCTTAAGGAAGATGGCCGAAAAATCGTCGTGAAAGCCTTTGACGAAAAGATGAAAACCACGATTATTCACAAGAAATTAAAAAGAAAAGTAAGTTACCAGAAAATCATACGACTTGAGTTATACAAGTTAATTAAACACGTCATTGGCGAGACAACATACAAATCTTTTAGGGTGTGGTGGTAATCCATGTACGTAATTCTTGTGTATGATATTTCGACAGAAACAAAAGAAGGGAGAAAGAGACTTCCAAAGGTTATGAAAAAATGCCGTGAATATCTTCACCACACCCAGAAATCTGTTTTTGAAGGAGAAATAACAGAAGCAAATTTTACTGCTTTAAAAACCTCGATTGAACGGATTATAAATGATAAAGAAGATTATGTGGTTTTTTACAGGTTAGACAACAAAAACAATCTCAGAAGAGAAAACATAGGGCTGGACTTTGATCCCACGGCGAACATTCTATAGCATTACCGCCGCTTCGAGAAAATTATACTTGATTTCCGGCCAACTTTTACGTATATTTTATTTCAAAATAAAGAAAAACCGCCGTTTTTGCGACGGGGTTTTAGCAGCCAAATATGGGATTTAAAGGGGCAACGGCTTTCGTTCAAACCCTTGCTAGTGTAAGTTTTAGCAGCCAAATATGGGATTTAAAGAACTGGAATACCTCGACAATAAGTAATAATCCCGCCGGTTTTAGCAGCCAAATATGGGATTTAAAGGGGGAGATATCACTAATGGAGCGTGGACTACGGATGGTTTTAGCAGCCAAATATGGGATTTAAAGAATAGTATGTCCCGTTGGACCAGTCAGCTTTACAACGTTTTAGCAGCCAAATATGGGATTTAAAGCCGTTAAGCGGGTACGAGTCCGTGATATAAGCGGCGGTTTTAGCAGCCAAATATGGGATTTAAAGGTAAAACATGACGACCTGAAGCCATTAAAGGACAAAGTTTTAGCAGCCAAATATGGGATTTAAAGGTGTTAACGGAGATGTGAAGGAAATTGAAGCTATAGGTTTTAGCAGCCAAATATGGGATTTAAAGATGTATAGGCGGCAAGCCTTTACAAAATCATGATGAGTTTTAGCAGCCAAATATGGGATTTAAAGACGCTACTCTATGTCATAGGAGCGAGGCCGTCACAGGTTTTAGCAGCCAAATATGGGATTTAAAGGAAGATGACTAAGATAAAAATCATCGCCGGCAAGGGTTTTAGCAGCCAAATATGGGATTTAAAGAGGGTTTAAAATATAATAACGCAAAAACAAAAAAAAGTTTTAGCAGCCAAATATGGGATTTAAAGTTGACAATCGAGGAATTACGGCAAAAAGAATTATTTGTTTTAGCAGCCAAATATGGGATTTAAAGAATACATCGAAAAAGACTGGGCACAGAGCGATGAGGGTTTTAGCAGCCAAATATGGGATTTAAAGTATTGTTTAAGCATTTTCTGTACTCGTTTAGCAGTGTTTTAGCAGCCAAATATGGGATTTAAAGGGTAAAAAAGCGACCGCTACTCAAGGTCTAGAATGGGTTTTAGCAGCCAAATATGGGATTTAAAGATTGTTGCTGGCTCGCCAGCGAGAAATGCAAGCGAAGTTTTAGCAGCCAAATATGGGATTTAAAGTCCCTTTGTACATCTTCACCGTATTGGCGACGGCGTGTTTTAGCAGCCAAATATGGGATTTAAAGCATTCATTGTCTGGGTTAATACCATATTCCATTCTGGTTTTAGCAGCCAAATATGGGATTTAAAGCAATTACCTCATTAACAAACAACTCACCAGTTCGGGTTTTAGCAGCCAAATATGGGATTTAAAGTTGCGAGGGTTTTAAGTACATCGCTATGCACCGATGCGTTTTAGCAGCCAAATATGGGATTTAAAGCTGGTAGATGACCGTGCTTGGCGGCCTCGTGTGCTAGTTTTAGCAGCCAAATATGGGATTTAAAGTATCACCGGTTGCCATAAAGTAATCTGCCCATGCGGGTTTTAGCAGCCAAATATGGGATTTAAAGTTTTTTATTCCCATCGTATACAAAAATGAATGTATGGTTTTAGCAGCCAAATATGGGATTTAAATAAGCTATTAAATTCCTGAAGACCCGGGTGAGCCTTACCAAAGCGGAATGGGCGGCTCTGGAGCCAAAGCTTGCATTCCGTGCGTTCACCCTGGCAAAGCTTACCCAGTGCGACTACATCGAAGCGGTTAGGGGCCGGCTCGTCACGGCCCTGGAGAAAGGGGAAGGTTTCGAACAGCTCTGGAACGATATAAAGGGTATCGCCGACTCTGATGGCGCCACCATTAAGCCCGGCTACTGGGAAACGGTGTATCGAACCAATATCCAGACCTCATACAACGCCGGGCGCCGCATGCAGTTTGACCGCTCACCTCCTGCAGCGCTTGCCCTTATGGTGCTCGAAGACGAGCGCACGAGCGATATCTGTCGCCCCCTTGCCGGGCTCGTCCTTCCCTACGAGCATCCCTTCTGGGATGACCACTGGCCGCCGTTTCATTTCAACTGCCGCACCACCGTGCGGGGCATTTATGAAGATGAAGTCGGCCGTATCCCTTCAGAAAATGTACCAATGAACAAACTCCGCAAGGAGTTTAAGCCGCAAGCGGGATTTGGGGAGAATCCGCTTCAAAAACAGACCATTTGGAAACTGACGCAACCAATGCTTGATAGAATCGAAAGATACGGACTTCGAGAAGAATTGCGTGCTTTTGCTAAAGCCATTGGTTTTAATTATGACCCGGTTATCGGTTCTACATTAGTGCAGCAAGAGGCTATTGTTCAGGTTCCGCCTATCACCGGAAATCTTGCAGAAGCGAGAGAAAAGGTTAAAGAATATCTTGAATCTCTCAAAGGAAGCATTTTTTATAATGAACAGATAAAAGGGCCGATCGTAATAACAAATAGTGGTGTAAGAAAAGCTATTTCTCTATCGGGGGATCCAAAGAAGCTGTCAGCACTTTCAAATCTTCCTGAGCTATTAGAAAAAATGACCATAATAGAAATTGAGTCTGAGAAAAACAATAATCCAAACGTGATCGAAGTGATTAAGTCAAAAATTGTTGTAGAAATTGAGAACCAAAAACATATTTTTAATATTATTCTAAAACATCTTAAGCCAAAGACGTTCCAGTTTTATGATATATCAACTTATACAATTAAATAAAACAGGCCAGCGGCTAATCCGCTGGCCTCTGGCCAGTATCGGCTGTCCCTGGCTAACAAATCCGGGAGTCTGCTGGCCTCAACGGGCGCATTCACGCACGTTGATTTAATAAAAATATCGTACAACTCCCGCAACTTGTCAATAACCCAAAAAAACAATACACCCTATATCCGAGACCACCCAAAAACACCCCCATTCGAACGAAATTCTAACAGCTAAAATCAATCGAATAGGCAGGGGGAGTATAATTTCACCTCCCCGCAAAATCACCCC